>ERZ724508.14-NODE-14-length-123673-cov-6.455589_pt1 | contig 123673 bp, 176 predicted proteins | sample MGYA00376041_ERZ724508 | MGnify/ENA primary metagenome ERZ724508 (study PRJEB28724, sample SAMN07190887) | wastewater metagenome | isolation source: effluent of sewage treatment plant in Hong Hong | place: USA: Christiansburg, Virginia | collected 2016-03-01 ...
GCTGAACTCCTACCAACATCCATAACCACTGATCGCAGCACCTCCGAACTATCGAATAGAAAATTCAAACAACTTGATATCCTCCGTTCGATTCGTAGGAAGATGATCGACAATGAGTATGACCTTCACCACATAAAAACGGCGAGTCGACCAAAGCACCAGAATGACGACACCCGTCACCGAGATTACCAAGACTCGCAAAACCGTCTGCAGCGTAAGCGAGGCTCAAAGTACAGCAAGGCCGGCAAGAAGTCTTCGAAGTCCGCTCCGAAGGATATCTAGCCTCGGCTGTTTCGAGCCAAAAGAAACGAGGGCCGCCCAGAAGTGGTCCGCCAAAAGTCGCTAAAAGCTTTCCAACTAAAACGGCCGAAAAAGTAGTCGGATGTGTAGAAGGAAGTTCAAACTACCAAGATACGCTATAGTAAAGAACTCATGAAGCAGATAGACTTGGAGAGGCTCAGGTAGGAAGCCAGGCGAACGGAGATATCTAATCTCGAGGGAATCGAAGCTCGGCGATTGGAAAAGATTCATATGATTGAACGGTTGGAGGCACAGAAAAAGCTGGACGCACTCAAGCTTGCTCAAGAGTCAGCAGTGGGTCAAATGGCGATGCGCCAATCATTTTGTTGAGCTGCTGCCAAGCATCTCCGCTGACCATTTTCATTTAATATTGTGCAGCGTTGTCAGTTGTCGCTTCGGGTGGCAAATGAGGGATCGAAAGGGCTTTTGGCGTCTGCCCCTAAAATATTAATTGCTGAATATTTAATATTCCTATAAAGTTTTATCATCGATAAATTACCATATCCCAACAACATGGCCCAAGCACGATTCTACAAGCGACAGAAGGTAGGAGACTGTTGCAATTCAGGATCTGACCCCAATCGAGACCACCGTTGGAACCGCCATCGCTGAGGTTGAGAGCTCAGTCCCCGAGATCAAGGGATTCCAGCTGACCAAGGCCATTGAGCTGCACGTCTCTGAGGACAAGAGGGAGAAGCCCGTCATCATCATGTTCGTGCCCTATCACCTCCTCAAGACACTGCACAACAACGCCAAGAAGCTGTACATTGAGCTTGAGAAGAAGCTCCGAGCTACCGTTTTATTGGTCGTTGCCCGCACCATCCAGTCCCGCTGGATCAAGGTACCACAGCTAGCTAATTCAGCTCCGCAAGAGCCAGAAGCGACCTCACAACCGCACCCTTACTGCCGTCCATGAGGCCATCCTTGACGACCTCGTGCTCCCCAGCAGCATTGTCGGCAAGAGGCAAAGAGTCCGCCTTGACGGATCCAGCTACCTGAAGGTCACCCTCGACAAGGTCGATGCCCATCTCATGGAAGGTCGAGTTAATGCCATCGCCGCCGCTTACAAGAAGCTCACTAACAAAGTCATCGAAATCGACTTCGCCAGCGACCCCACCTATTACACCCTCAAGCAGATCAAGCCCCAGAATTGACATATTTAAACTCAATCGATCGAATGGATGGCCCGCTGAATTAGCAGCCACTACTACATATGTAGCAGTCCGCTTTCGTTTGCTTCTCGTGGAAGGTCTTTCGTCCATTCTGTGAGATGGTCCACCTTTTCCAGGATCAACTTCCTGTCGCTCTTGTTATCGTTGAGCTGGCCGTAATAGACCACATTGCCTTTCCTGGTAACTGTCTAAACACCTTTGAGATCGTTGCCAAGAAGGCTGGTCTTGAGACAGGCTTCTTCCTTGCGAATTGGGTTCTCAAAGTACTGGCGCACCTTTGCTTCTCCATTGTACCGTGTAGAGCAGGGTAGAATGTGTACATTGTCGATGCCTGAACTTGCCAGAACCACCGTGACTGGTTTTGGTCGCTGCTGTGCCTCCATAATTAATTAATACGCGCTCAATTCGTTCGCAAACTGATCAATTGTTCTCCTTCGCATCATCCTTCCAGACCAGCTTGATCTTGAAGTTACGAAGAAGCTCGGACAACTGCTTCTTTTCCACAAACTTCGACATCGTTTCCACCAGCTTGTACTAGCGGGCTTCACCAAGAGTGAGCGAAGATTCTGCTATCAAATTCTTCAAGCAGCGGTTGTAGCGCATAAGGGTCTTTGCATCTTCCACCATGGAGTAGGAAAGCAGAAGGACCTTGCGGTAACGTTAGAGAAGATCGTTAGCCTTGAGGAATGTTATTTGGCGCGAGAAGACCTCGAGCATGAGAGACACCAATCTGAGGATCTGTTGTTTACGCAGGGAGACTGCGACAAGTTGCGGGCTGAGCATAAGAACGTTCTGGACGAACCGTCGAGTGAGGGGTAAACTCCAGTGGGGGTTGTCGTGCACGAGTTGACCGAGCAGGCTGAGCACACCGAGCATACCATCGGAGAGACTTGCAGCCTCCTCCGAGGTCTGTTCATGTGGCTCAAGCGATCGAAGCTCACGTGATAGTACGTTGAAGTACTTGAACAGCGAACCCACCGCATCGGGACACTTAAGGAACTCTGGAGAATAGCCCCGTCTGAACAGTAGGCCCAGGGAGACCAACGCAGCCTAGGCTGCAGCATGTGGTCCCGCCCGTACCTCACCGAGCAACTTGACGAAGGCTTCCTGCGGTACGACCGTCAGCGGCTGCTGTTCAATCTGCTCCCGCAGGGTGCTGAGTTCGCCGTGCGAGGCAGTCCAGCCAGCGTGGGACAGCCTCTAGGTAGGGTGGTAAGATTCTTCTGCGGAGTCCATTTAAGCTGATTCACTTGCACAAGTAAAATGTATTATTGGCAGCAATGAGTTAATCTTTGACAATCGTCCGTGATGCCTACTATGGTGGCCCATAGCAACTCGCCTCACGATGCACTACTGTCAGCATCCATACCTTTTGACATGCACCATCAAATGTATTACTGACGCTGCAGTTCGCTATGCAACTTCGCCAATAGTTCGGGTTTCTGATGTTACAGCCTTCGTAGGAAGCTACTGATCTCGTTCATTATAAGCTGGTCGGTCGGAGGTTTAGTTATTGTCACTCGGATCGAGAAGTCGCCTAGCTTCGTTTAGGTATGATTAGCGAACACTGGCAGCAGCATCTTCTCCTGCATTAGTTCTGGGTCAAAACAGCTGGTTCCGATCACTTCCTACCCATGAACAATTAAGATGTGGGTGTGACGGCTCATGAATCGATCGAACTCCAGCTCCGTTGTCACCTATGTTAGAAGCTGTTTGTACTTCGAACTCCACCTTCTTTGGGCGTCCCTTGCGACCATTATCGAACCTTAGTATCGTATCCCTTCCGAACATTTGCAACACAATATGATCGTCAGTATGCAAGGGATGGTTTGACCATACCAACCTTCCAACGTCCACGGCTATCTTTCGGTAGGGTGACTCACCATCACCCACTCGCACCTTGATCTCGACGCTACTTGTCATTAATATTTATTTGGTTGGAACATGTTCGGAGAAGAGGAGTACCAACTGACAAACACCCATGATAACTCATTGATGGGAATGGGTAGCAACACTACTCCGAGGGAGCAGACATCCGGTGATGATCGTCCTCAGCATTATCATATTGAGGAGGAGAACAGCAAGGGTAGGTTTATTCCCAATCTTCTCCTCCTGGACAAGCTACACTCCAAGGTAGATAGTTCGAGCAACACTTTGCTGGGCCATATGTGTAGCTACAATTCCCCCTATCTCCCACTCCTGATCGATTCGCTTCCCCATGACGACGAGCTTATCAACAAGCGTAACAACTTTGGCAATTCACCGGTCGAAATTGCCGCGCTGTACTCAACCAAGGAAGTTGTGGAAAAACTCAAAGCTAAGGGAGCTACCGCAGACATCGGATGCGATTACTGGGCGATACGTGGAGGGAACCTCGGAATGTGGTCAGGCACTGTGCCGATTGACCGTCCCTAACTCGTACATTGGGCCGCCTACAATGATTTACCTGAGGTACTAGAGGAGTTCCGAAAGCGAGGAACAGACCTGACTACGGTTGATCAGAATGGATGTTCGCCAATAGACATCGCAGTGATAAACAAAAGCTACCGGGCATACAAGTATCTGCTGGGTTTGGATCTGCTTCCCAACCCAGAAAAACTGGCTGGCATCGATTCAAAATCTATGACTCGCATGTACCAGCAAGTGGTAAAACCCAGGAGATACCCGCATCCGATATTCGCATTTATCGTACTGCTGCTGCTGCAATACTACCTGTTCAATGAGTACTCAGAGAGTGTGCTGCTGTTCTGCGAATTACTGTTCTTCGTGGCACTGAGCTGCAGCCCACCGCCTAAACCACGTTTGGACCACAACCGTGTTCTCCACTTCTACAGCAAGCTTCTGAAGAACAAGATTCAGTGGGGTAACAACCATTTCAGCTATATCCTGTTCAACCTGGCGACTTCGATGGTGGGAGTATACAACATTCGCAATGCAGTCGTTGATGGGTATCTTGCTGCTTTCGCATACTTGGTGGTACTCTTCAGCACCATTTTATTCCTCGGCAATTTCTTGATGGAAATGTGGTGCGTCACTCGCAACCTTACCCACTCAGAGATGTTCCAGAGGCACATGCACCCTGAACTCTACCGCAAACTCAAGGTCGTCAAGGAGCTGGGATTGGTCTACCATGAATTCCATAACCCCCGCGATAAGGGGCTTAGGCAGAACTGGAAGTACTACTGCAGCCTCTATTGACCATGCATGCCCTGTTAAAAGTATTATTCGGAATGTTCGATGAAGATCTTCGGAGCAGTGCTGCTCTGCAGTGGTTGTTCGTCGCTGTCCTTCTCACAGCAGTTTCAGCACAAAACGGTTATCCAGCACCCAACGTCTGGCAGATCTACAAGCAGGCCAAACCTATCCAACCTGAACTATGCTATTCTTTTTGTGAGACTTGCCAATCGCAGGCAGGGGAGTTGAACACTTGCATAACTTGCTCGCGACCATTCATGAAGACCATACCGCCGATCTGCAACGTATCGTCGCCATATGTGGTAAATCAATCATCTATGGTAGATGTAAGCGTGGGAGCTATGGGAGCATCAGGTTAATAGCGGTCCAGGCAATCTTCCAGCACTCTTTGTGGCTTCCGGTTCTTGGTCAACGGACAACCAGAACGTCAGTAGTGCTTACTGTGGCAACCTTATGCTGTACGGACCCTTTGGACGTCAGCAGCAGCTAAACTACTCCAGAACCATCCAGGCGCACGACTTCGTAATAATAAAGTTCTTCTTTGCAAGGATCGGCTGGACCGTCAACGATTCAGTCATTTTCTACTACTCAATGAACAGCAATGACAGCTCGAAGGTACTAATGCTGGACTACGTGGGCGATGGCAACCAGAGCAACACCAACTCAACATCCCTCACAGCCCTGTGCGACAGTAAGTTCAAACCAGACAGCGACAAACGCGACGATATGATTAGCAAAGTCGAGATTAAATATTTCGATCGGAAAGTGGCTTCATCGCAGCTGCTACTGTCGTTCCAACCTAAGGCATTGCTCACAGGTAATGCGGCTTGGGGTGTCAACAGCTTCATAGTTATGACTGGACAGTGCCACAAGAGCTGTTTTACCTGCAACTACGATGCTTCTTCGACAGGATGCATAACTTGCACCAACTTCCTTGCGCAAGCAGCCAATAAGTCCTGCTCGCTGTGCTTGGATGGTTTCTACTATGACTCTGAGATGTCCTGCAGCCGCTGTCCGATTGCTTGTCTGCGCTGTCAAAATATTACTGGTAGGGTCAATTGCACTGCCTGCCCCCAGAATTTCGTACTAAAAGCAGGTGTCTGCGAGTACCAAACTAACAGTACACCTCAATTCCTAACCTAGACTACAAAATCGCTGAGCTCGAGCTTACTGAAAAGGTGTTTGAATTCACTTTTTTCAGCATCACGCCGCCACCCACACAAACTATAACAACCTGTGGCGCATATTCGATGGTAGGTGGACTGGGTGTGACGTCAGCCAACTCCTTACTTACCAGAATCTATGAGGCACTCTCGCCCCATGTGTCCTTATCCGTCCGTTTCAATCTTTACAAAGTTGATCGGGTGGAACTATCAGGCAAAGTCCAAGTCTACATTGATGACAAGCTACTCTTAAACTCGACTGTGCCTTTCACTGGGACCTCTCAGGAGTGCGGGCAGTCCAATGTTGAGACCATTGTGACAATAGAGAGTGAGTATCTCAGTCATAATAACGAAAAGAATGTCAATCTTTCGATTCGAGCTGATTTTAGTGCTTGGGGCATCCGCGACCTCCTCCTGTCCATCAACAACTGCGGGCCTAACTGCGCAGATTGTGGAGCACAGGGTTGCCGGGCATGCAGTGGCTTTATGCAACTGGTCGGTGTCATGTGCATAGGCTGCATTGAAGGTTTCGTGCCTGACGGCCCTACCAAATGCGCAGCTTGCAGAATAGAGTGTTTGACATGCAACATCACGACGTCAAACTGTACTTCCTGTTACGTCGGGTTCACCCTGGTTCGGAACAACTGCCTTCCGAACCCCAACGTGTATGTGCTGTCAACCTAGCTGGTGAGCAATGATCTGCAGCCCATAACAACAAAAGATTGGCTTTACAAGCAATCGACCATCGACGATAACGCCTATAACTGCAGTTCACTTGCAATGCAGAATATCAGTGTTTTAAATGTTCCTCCAATTACGTTCCTTGTGGGTAGTGGCCTTGTCAAAAGAAACTACAGTAACCTTCCGATTCACTACAAAAAGCGCGTGAGATACCTCATAATGCGGATCGATGAGTGGCAGAATGACACTATTGCTCTGTTCATGAATGACCTACTGGTGCTGAATGAGAACTTTAGTGATACAGGGAGAAGTGGAAGTAGCAATATGTGCAGTGTCCCCAGTCAAAACGAGTATATTACCCGAAGGGAGGTGTCTGTCGTGGACCCCAACCAAACTCTGACTGTTGAATTCGAGATGATGGGCATTGAGAGCAACACTACCAGATGGTTTGGTTTGCGCGACTGGCTAGTTATACTAGAGATGTGCCAAGAGTGTTACCTGCAGTCCTTCCTCTATGAGATTTCCTACACAGTCGACGACAAGGTTTCAGTATTCATGCGCTTCAATAAGCCGGTACGTGCTTATGCCTATAACCTCACCTTCCGGGACATCTTCAAAGTATACCTACAGAACCAAATCTACGAATACGACTTGGAGCAGCTCTCCAACCAGCTGTTCATACTGAGGTTGAATCTTAAGCAGGAAGTCACCAGCATCACCAACGGTCGGCTCCGAGTTGTTTGCATGTTCCCAACTGCGGTACTCACCGACAGTCCCCAGATGTTCTCTTCGGTGAAAGCTGAGAACAGCACAGGTTCGGTCAACAGCTACCTCAAGTTCCTGGATAGCAACCATTCCGAGGTACAGCTTGGCCGGTTCGACCGAGTAACCGATCCCTCAGCTTACAACTGCCGGTCTGCACTGAGAGTAATTGGGAAGATTGTTTTGTATGGTGGACTGCTGTCCTTCTTCTTTGGATGGCAGTCAACCTTCATTGGGGCTCTTCACAACCTTCAGCGCTTATGGCTTCACATCTATATAGCCAGCAATTTCCTTCCGTCCAACTTTAAAATTGCACTGAGTGGGTTAAGCATTGTACAGGATCTCCCATTTTTGCCAATTACGACACAATCAAGTATCATGAGCAAACTGCTCCCGCCAGGCTACGTGAGCGATTGTCCATCTATCTATACTCAGTATTTCAGAGACGTCTCCTTCGCTCGGAACATTTACCAAGTAGTACTCTTCTCTATATTCTTCACGGCCTTCTGGACGCTGCTGATTGTCTTGTTCAGAACTGTCAGGTGGATGCGATCAAGCAAAGCTTGGCTATATGCCTACTACTTCTACATCTCCAACCGACCTTACTGGCTCTTCGACTCGCTGGTGTACTTCCAGTATGTGACAACCATCTATGCGGTGATGGCGCAGTTCATAGATAAGGCACATCTCCCACCGGCATCCAACCTGAACTTAGCTGCTGCCGTGATTACCTTTATCTTCGGTGTCGCTTGGCCGATATTCCAGGCAGTTTACCTCAAAATCCGCGAATTCGATAGCAATTTCAGCTACAACTACGCATAGATCCACTAAAGATTCTACCAAAGCAAGCAAATCTACTTCAAGGACTCCAACCAAACACTATACCAGTATTGGCGGTGGTTGGAACTGTTCCTAGTTGTACTCCTGGCTGTGATAGTGCAAAATCCGTATGTCAGCTTGGTGCTGCTTCTGGCTATGTTCGCCATGCACTTCATCTGGCTCGTCGGCAAGCAGCTCAACAACGATACCTACAAACCCCTTTACTATCTGAAGCTGCTCGAGTTGGTATGTTTTGTGGCACTTGAGGTCACTATGTTGGTGTGTTACAGTAAGTACTAAACCATCGACAAGGATAGCTATGCTCGGATGGGCACAGCTGCAATCGCCTTTACCTTCATCATTGTGGCTTGCTCCTTCGGTAGGATACTCTTTGGTTTCTACCGCAAGATCACGCTGCTAGCTGATATTCCGCTGCCCGAATGGAACGGTCAGCTTGTTTAACAACTGTAGACCACCACCCACTGATACTCCTTTCGAGTCTACCTTCTGTTATAATTGAGAATATTATGAACAAGTTGCCGGAGTTCCTCGGAAAGTGCCCATTGTTGGTATGCGCACCCATGGTCGACCAAAGTGAGCTCGCTTTCAGACTGCTATGTCGGCGATACGGAACCAACCTCTGTTACACGCCAATGCTGCACTCTCGCATGCTCATCACTCAGAAGACATATAAGGATGAGCATTTCACCACCTGTCTGCAAGATCGACCGCTGGTTGCGCAGTTATGTGGTGATGATCCTGAGACGTTGCTCAAGGCAGCCCGAATGCTTGAAAATGAGGTGGATGCCATCGACTTGAATTTTGGGTGTCCTCAAGGTATTGCAAGGAGAGGGCATTATGGTTCGTATCTGCTCGGAGAGCCTGACCTCATCGTTCGCATTGTTGAGACAATGTCTAAGGGACTGAAAGTTCCACTATTCTGCAAGATGCGAGTGTTGAAAACTGAAGAGCAAACCCTAGAACTAACTAGGAGAATCGAGAAGGCAGGGTGCAGCTTGCTGACTGTTCACGGTCGAACGAAGGAACAGAACAAGGAGGCTGTAGGCACATGCAACTGGGATCTCATCAAAAAGATCAAGTAAACAGTTAGCATTCCGGTCCTGGCTAACGGTGGCATTTACAGCTATGCCGATGTCGAAGAGTGCCTGGAAGTCACAGGAGCAGACGGAGTTATGAGCGCTGAGGTACACCACACTGTATAATTTAGGGACTTTTAGAAAATCCTGCACTTTTCTCAAATAAGTTAGTAGACCTCGACCAACTGGCGAGAGAGTATATGGAACTCGTAAAGCAGTACAAAACTGGAACATCAGCCATAAAAGCTCACCTATTTAAGATCCTGTTTCGGGGATTAAGCTTAAATGTAGACTTGAGGGAACGCTTGGCAAAAGCCTCGACGATAGAGGAGTTCGATGCTGTCGTCAACGAGCTAAGTGAACGCAGAAAGGACACTGACCCGAAGGATAAGTTCGGTTGGTACTTCCGCTACCGAAAGGATGAGATCCCCGAATGGGGAGAGAAACAGAATCGCATGCCAAACCCAGAGCCTGAGAAGGAGAATTAAACGGAGCATCCCCCTGAATGCTGCATAGCCAAGGTGCAAACCTAATAAGCGTGATGTGTTCACTGCATATACATTGGGGTCACTTATTTGCCACGATAATCCGAAAGACGTCTTTAAATTTCGCTATCTCAGGATGCTTAGTTATTATATTCTTGAGCTCCTCTGCACCGTCGAGCCTGGTGGTGACCAGGATCCAGTAGAGTTTGGTAAGGACACGGATAGGGGTTTATGTGTTCAGCAGCTCGTAGAACATCTTCTTCTCATCCGCCCCGTAGCTGAAGAAGGAACAAACCAGAAATCGATTTTCGGCGAGAACGTTGGAAAACTCATACGAGGGGACATTCAATCCTGTAATGATGCCGTGAATCAGTCGCAGCTTGTCCTGGCTATAAGTCTCGTTAGGGTACTGTTTTACGATAGCTCCCACCATCCGCTTTCGCATTTCCGATGTCTTGAAGAATTGCTTCTTACGCAGCAGAGCCAACACCTTATTGATTTCCTCGGGTCCTCTCGTTATGTAGAGAAAAATTCGAAACAGCTGCTTGTTGTCACTAAACCTTTATAACTTGTCTTGGCAGATGTCGTGCAGGAGGAGACGACTGATTTTATTATACTGTTCTGTGCCTTCCAGGAGAGTTTCTCTTAGAGAGTGGGCAATCTTGAACGGCATAGTCTCAAATCTCTATTTGGTTAAGGCTTCCTTGTCTTGGATGTAGTTGATAAAGGTGGAATGGTCCAACCGACTGGCGAGCAGCATCAACCTCGTTTACTTGTGGTGATCGTCGATAGCCTTGTTATTCATTATCGCCACGAGGGAACTCTTTATATTCTGCTCGTTGAGTAAAGCGTACTCGAAACCGGTGAGACACACGCTTTGGTCGTAATCGTACAGTTCAGTGCAGTAGCTAGCCACCAGTTTGGGCACGGAAGTCTCCCTGAGAATAGAGCTGTAGTGTTTGAAGATCCTGATAAGATTTCCTGCATCGGTCATTGTCATCATCGGAAGGTTCTTGGCCGCAAAGAGGCAGATCTTGGTAACGAACTGTGAACTGAGCAACGATTTCCGGGAGCTAATGCTATATTTGTACTCGAAGGAGAGCAACCCGAGACATAATTTTTAGTGTTCCCTTGTAAGCTCAATATTGTTCAGGTAATGCTAGATCTCGACAATCAGCTCACTCATCTTATTTGTGCTGTTGACGAACATCCCTGCTCCGACATAGTTGCACATCTCACGGTGCGACATGCTCTCGATTCGCTTCTTCTGGTCTCTTGCAATGATGTTTACGAGTTTCATCAATGCTCTTGCCTTTTCGTGCAGCAGCAGGGTTTAGTACTCCAGACTGCAGGTATACATCACAAAGTAGGACAGTCTCTCAGGGGGCTGCCTATCCGGTTTCGAAAGGACGGAAGACAAAGAGTCGTAGATTAGTTTGGGTGCCTTGGTATCGAGATATCTAAATTTCATTGTTTTGAGGTGGTGGTAGCGCAGTTCCAGGATCAAGTAAAGGTCGTTGCTACTCAGCAAAATCCCATTCTTACTCTTGCTCAATATGCTTGCCATGAGCTCATCGCGCAGTCGAATCCAAACCTAAAACATATCGGCATAGCCCATGTAGTAGTACACAGATAGCAAGTCCTCTTCACTGCTTCCACTCAGGTTGATCTTATCCAGATCAGACTCTATCTTCAGCTCGACATTCATTCGGTGGCTCCAATGCAAACATTCGTGAGCCTCTTTGAGCGTAGTTGGTGGGTTAGCATGGATGTAGTTAATGACCTCTATCCACTTGGATGTCTGTTCCTTATCGTGTCGGTCGGCATTTGTCGCCACAGCTATCTGCCCAAGCTTCGCATACAGCTAGGGCTTCGTGCTGGTCTTCATCATACCGACTACTGTGTCACGATCAATATCCACAAGCCTTGTGCTGGTTGTAAACCTTGCAGTTTTTGGATAGGAGATTGCTGAACTGTTGACTAACCTCTTAACAAGCGCAAACATTGATATAAGATGGAAGACATCCAGCCAACACCAAGACCCAAGATTAAGGAACCCTCGAAGGACGACCCGTGCCGGAGCAAGCGCATCGACTTTGAAATCTGTCAGCGCAAGCTGGGCTTTAACGATAAGGTGTGCAGATGTAATGGCTTCTTCGACGTAGTCTACCTCAACGAGTTCGAGCAGTGTATTCAGAGACAACCTCACTGACCATCATCACTTCTCCTCGCTGTGGTGTTATTCGTAGTTGAACGAAGCATTTTTGTCGGCCATACTCGCGAAGCGGTTGCGTTCACCTCCGCTCTTATGGTTGGTCTGGGTTTGCGTGAAGCCTACATAGATTGTATGGTTACCTATCCGGGGTGGCGAGTAGTTGGTGGTTGTCATGTTGTTCCAGTTCAGATGCTCACCCAACCGTCCCTTGTACTTCTCGAGCTTCTTCGCGCAGCTGAGGCAACCCCAGCCTTTCCTGGCGATCAGCGCATCCTCACTTTCCGGTTGAGCCAGTACCACGAACAGCTGAATCACTCTCTTCGTACCTGATTGATCTTGTTCTCCAAGAATGTTAAATACTTGCGGACTCCCTATTGATCGGCCTTCCGATCGATGATGATTCTAAACTCTTGTAGCCTGAGCTCGAGGTCATTGAGCTGTTCCTCACCTTTCTTGCCACTATTGCGACTTTCGAGCAGCTGGCGTAGCCACTGTTGAAGATCACCCTTCAAATCAAACAACCTTCGATCGATATCTTTGGTGCTATGTTCACGTGATTGGTTATGAACTGAATCCCTTGGCTGTTTGAGCCTGATGGACCTCTTGTTGATGTTGGGCAGCACCTTATCCTTATCGTTGAGGGTGGTGTTCATTTGATGACGCTCCTCAACTGCCTCCTTCACGCTCGTTACGAGCTTCTCTCGGCTTTCTTTCATTGAGCTCTCCAGGTCGTCAACCCGCACGGTCAAGTCTCTGATGACATCTTTGAGTTGTCGATGCTCGTTCTCATGGAACTGATCAGTCTGTCGATCCCTTCTGGAAATAACTGGTGGGTCAATCTTCACTTCAGCCTGCTTCGTCGTTGTTAATTCTGTCTTTGTGTCAACCTTGGCATCGTTACCCTTCTTGTTCTTCAACTCAGTCAGCTCCTCCTGAAGGATGTGCAGTGTCTCCTCCTGATCCTCAATCAAATTACGCAGCTCTGCGAACTTATCGTCGATATCCTGTGATGTTGGCGCCAGACGAAATTTTTGCTCAAGTACATCCAATCGTTTGAGATCGCTGTCTATCTTTGCCAATCGATTGTTCAGCGAATGCAGGTCGCTTGCATCGAAGTTGGTGCTATTGCTGTTGGCCTGGCTGTTCTTCAAATCGGTGACCACCTTATCCAAGCCCTCCAGCGGTTTGAGTTTGTTCATGAGGTCGTCGTTCTGCTCCCGGAGTTTATCCAAATCGTTGCTTAGTTTTCTGATCATCTACAGATGCCTCTGCAGCTCGTTCTGCAAAATCCTTGTAGTTTATAGGTCAAGATCGCCTCCTTGCAATCCACCCAACCTCTCGGAGCTCTCTTGCACACTACTCTGCGACTTAGCCTCGAGATCGTCCAACCTCTTCTTCACATCCTTCATTTCGCTCAGCAATAGGTTTATATCCTTGAGGTTTTCAATGTTGTTCTTCTTTGTTCGCTCTTCCGCCTGGGTCAAACGTTCCTGTAGTTGTTCAAAGGCCGCAGCGTCGGGTAGTTACACATCGGAGTCTTGCTTACTGGCTTTCGTCTTGGTACGAGTCTCAGCGGTCTCCTTGTTGGTATCCACAGTTTTGTCTCCCGATTCCTTTAGCTTCTGAATATCACGCTAACACTTGCTGCTCCTATCATTGGCTTCTTTGACCTCCTTTTCCAGCCGGCTATTGGTATCGTGCAGTTCCTTCAGACAGTCGATGATAGCTTCGAAGTTCTTATCAATCACGTGCTCATTGAGAATACACTTGACCTCAACCGACAGGGTCTTTTCTGTTGAGATTTATTGCAGCCTTTTCATCAAACTTTTATTTATGCACTAGGTCCACGGGTATACGGCCGATAGGCCTTGATTGTAGCATTTATGCCTCCTCCCGACAATTAATATTTAAGTTTCGCAGGTTGGTGCATAGCATGGCATCCTAATCCCTTTCCAACTCAAAGTACGCTGTGGAGGAGGACCTGACTACAGACGAACTCGACCCTGCGCTATGTACATTTGCAGCCGAATGCAGAGGGAGGATACAAAGTGGCTTACGATAAGGAAGTGCCTGTAGAGGTCCGTAATGAAGCCAACGGCTAGCACATGAAAAATCCCGGTTCGTTAGAGATGCTGAGAGTGCGCGTGCTGGTCCTCTGCCACGAGCAGCCCTACAGCGACGTCAAAATCGAAATAACCAACGAGAACAACCTATTCATGCAATACATCTGCCACATCGACCAAGCGTCGTTCCGGCAGATTAAGAAGTAGCAAGCTCTGAACATCAGCTTTGACCAGCTGGTGCAGATGACTGTCAAACTGATGAACCTCGCCGATAAATCGCCAAGCACGTACAATTGAAGGCTATCTTAGCCACTTTGCAGTGCTGTTCATCACCAAACGGTAGGCCAACCTCGACTTCATCGAGAACATGGAATACAAGTTTATTGAGGTGCTCTCACTTAACTTCCAGGGCGTCGAGGAGAGTGTCAATAAGCAGTCTGTGTCTTACAGGTTTGGCCTCCTCAAGAACAGAATGAATTTTGTGCAAAGCCGCCTCAATGAAATCAGCACAATGGTCAAGCTTAAGAACCCATCGCTGCTCCAGAGTCTGCACAAACCGACAGCACCATCCAACCAAACTTCGATGAAACGGACTGTCGGTGGTAATGGCACGGGTTCATCGAGCGTGATGGGCTCCACAGCCAGACAGGGACGCTTCTGAGCGTATTCTGATAGTCAGTCGCCGCATTCTCATCGATAAATAATATTTAAACGGATGTCGTTCTACAAAGTGGCCGACCAAGAGGCCTTCTTCAAGGATATGTTTAATGAAGAGCACTCGATGGGCGTGATCAAGTAACTGGCAGCACAGAACCTGCACGGAAAGACGCTAAAGATGAGTAACTGCGGAGTTCGAATTATGAAGGAAGTACAACCACCACATATCGCAGATCTTCGCAAGCCTGGAAGAAAGTGGGGTGACAGCAGTGGACGTGCACTACGATTGGGATGAAATCATGGTGTACCCAAAGCTGGTGAGTTGGGACAAGCTCACTTGGAAGACGATCCAACAGATTAACAACTGGAACAAGGTACTGCCGTCAGTAAGTGTAGGTTTGGAGGGAACTGTTCACGCCCCTTCGCAACGTGAGGGATGCCAAAGTCTGGCTAAGATGTTCCTGGCTGAGCGAAGATTTCCTGAAGAGTGTTCTGGAATCATTGATTAGCATGCCATTCTTGGAGCAATGCGAGCTGTATATCGAGGCTAAGGATACCAAACTGGCCGATCTGCTGGCCGTATACAAACAGGCGGGACTGCTGAAGAACTTCGCCTACCAATTCCAGGAGTGGAGACCCAACCAGAACCATTGATCATCTAGGAAGCGCTAATATCAATTCAGTAGTTGTTTGCTCGTGGCAGATTCCACCGAAGCTGCCCGCTCTGTATGTGCCAATTGAATTGCCTGTGGGCGGATATCCACCTCTATCGTAAGGCGTTTGTCGCTGGCCAGCTTCTCTTTCATAAGTTTGTTGAGTTTCCGAATCAAGAAATCTTCAATCTTCATCTCCACCACTTCACCGTGTTGCAGACTTTTGAGTTCGTAAGGACCGTAGGCCACTCGAACAAGCTTGTTAACTTGTAAATCGCATTTCTGCATGATCTTGCGAATCTATCGATTCTTGCCGGTCTATAGTGTAACATCCAGCCAGCTATTGGTCTGGAGCTCTCTTGATATGCCCACTTTGAGAGGCCCATAGGTGACTGACTGGATTACTATTGGGCTCTGCATTTTCTTGAGCTTCTCTGAAGTAATTCTGCCGTGGACTTTGACTCTATACAGCCTTGGTAGTCTGGTTTCGGGAGATTCGAGAATGCCTTTCAAGGCATTATCGTTGGTCATTAACAATAACCCTTCGGAATTGTAGTCCAGCCTACCGACTGACATGATATGCCCGAAAGTCACCGATAGATTCTCCGGCAGCAGTTCGTAGACAGTTTTTCTACCTTCTGGATCCCTTTAAGTGCAGACATAGCCTCGAGGTTTGTTGATCATCCAGAGTTTGGTGACTGGTTTTTCCTATCGAATGCCATTTTCCGAGAACAACCGAACCTGACTGTCAGCTGGTACCAGCATGTTCTCATAAAGTCGCTTTCCGTTTATCCTAACCAATCCGAGTTCCAGAACTCGCTCTGCCTATCTTCTTGAGCATACGCTGTTGGTGGTCAGCAATTTAGACAGCCTAACCATCCCATCGTCCTCCTTCGTGATTCCTTCTCTCTTGTTCTTGGCTGGTGCTTGACTTTGAACCTTGGATATTTCTCTGCCTGTTGAGTAGAGACACCTCCAGACAACCCTGATCATATTATATTAGTAGCTCATCTCAGATCTGACTTAATTCTATGCACGACTGACTCCCCAGCTCCAGGCTACGGTAGCTCCTTTAGCTCACCGCCAATTTCTCGAAACACTCGACAAGTACACGAATAAAATGCCTGAAAATGGAAAGTCTAATAAGTGGACATGCACATATCACTCAAACTCACTGCTCCGACAGGAAGGCAGCCTGGACATCCTCCTACTCTCGTAGATCAGATGCCGGTAGTTCTTCAAGATATCCGCCCACCTTTTCTTACGCTCTTGCTGTTGGTTCTCGCCGGTAGCGATAACTTCCTACTTCCTGTGCAGATAGTTGCAACGCTCACCAAACCGGCAGTATCCGTTGCGGAAGAAGGCGAAACAGAGCTTGGTCTTGTACTTTAAGTTGGGGTTCTGGTTCTGCTTGAGTTCCTCAGGACCATGAGCGAAGGTACATCGCTACTCATACGGACAGTAGCCAAACTGCATGAACTTCCGACAGAGCTCTGACTTGAGTTTGGTAGGCTAGTGTGAACTGCGCATGCAGGGTAACTGATTGTTTTGAAGCTTGAATTGTCTACTGGGATGAGCCTCCTGAAGCTCCTCGTCAGAGCAATTAGTCTATTCACTTCTGCAGTCCTTCATGTCGGCACTGGAGGGCCTGTTGCGCTGAAGTTCTTCGGGGTTGTTGATAGGAATGTTACCCCAAAAGATGACGTGCTGTCCAGCAACTTACATAGTTATAAAAGCATAATTAAACGAGTTTAAAAGCCGCTTAAGAAGCACCACTGGCGGATCGGATACATTATGGTAGAGACTGCAGAGGAAAGCGCGCATTTTTTAGAATAGATCAGTAGTGCTTGGTGAGGTCTCTGCCGGCAGAATTCCTGGTCCAGAAGTAGAAAGCAAGGAGCAGCGAAGCTACGATGATGGCCGAAAAGCCAGCAGTCTCCAGCAATGTTCGAAACGAATGTCCCAATACAGTGAAGAGTACCGAGGTGTTCATGACTTCGTTTGCTGGGTTCTTCCTTCGGCATTTGTCCCATTCCATACACTTCTCTTCCAAGTTCTCCATTGGCTCGGTACATCTGTATTAATCTTTGAAGGTACCGATTTACGTAGAAGTCGTCCCGACACCTTTCGATGATTCGCTCCTGGTCGATGATGGCAGACTGCTTTACACTTCGAAAGTCACAGAACAGCAACCATATCAGCACAATTCCAAATACTACAAGGAACAACTTACAAACTGGTACTCCTTCGGTCTGACGGTGAAGGAGCATGTTCTCACTGCTGTTTTCGTTTAACCGTTCACGATAGCACTCGGCTTAGGTTGTGAACACTCTGTTCATTGCTCGGTTGTGGCAGTCGCTGAACCCAAACAACTGCAGGGTTGGCTCGTTGATCTTCGGAGGCGGCTGTCTGTAAGGCTGATGTTTCTCAGCCAGCTAAAGGCGGTTGTTATCGTTTGCCATGTTGTTGGGGGTTTGCCGTTGTTGCTGCTTCACCGGCTACTGACGAGGGATCTCCATTTGTCGCCAAACCGTATAATAATAATGATGGGGGTTATGTAGGCGCCTTGCTACTAGCAATAATAATAACCTGAAGTCGTCGGACTCTTCTGTTAGCATGTATCGACAGTATAAAAAACGATAACGGCAGGATTCGAACCTGCGCGGGTGAACCCAATGGATTTCAAGTCCATCGCCTTAACCGCTCGGCCACGTTATCTTGGCTGCAGTTGGAGGGTCCGCCCCGTTAATATGCAAATACCATGTGGTTTTTTTCTATGAGAGAATTCTAACAACTGATCCCAGGGTGTTGAATGGCTGTTGCTTTTCCATAAGGTGGGTTATTATCTGAGCATGGGAGGATGCTTCGTGCCACAGTAGCTAACAAAAAGACAAGAGCAGCAAGAAAAGCTTATTCGTGAGCTGCTGGAGTTCCGCGAGTAGGCCCTCAAGCAGAGACTTGAACAAGATCGTGCCATTGAGCAGACATCACTGGACAACCATCAGTTGAGCAAGCTTAACGACGAACGCATAACGAGGTTAGAGGAGGAAGTGCGAAAGCTTCGTCAGCCTAAACGTGAGAAGAGCCCCATTACGGTGGAACCATCCATTGAATCGCGGATAGAAAAGATCCTGAGCAACGATTCCGATATCCGCAAGACCTACGAGAAAGTGAAAAGCAGACTGGGCCGTTCGTGAGTATGAATACTGACTGTTGATAGCAAGGCGATGTTAGTTTTGGTAAGAGTCTCGCACGGAATTTATGGGTGGTGGTAAGATGCAACGGCTGAAATAGAATGACTGGACCTTTACTTGAAGTCTCTCTTGCGCTCACCTCCAAAACCGATGGAGGTTCTGACTCATGGTCAACACGCCCAAATTTCAGCCTAACGCCTGGTTAGATCGATGTTTGATTGACTTCGAGCAAGAGCACTTGAATTATTTGTGCGGAATGTGTGGTTGATTCCCCAGGAAGTCGCTCGCCTGGCCAATAAATGATGTCCCCGCTAGCGAATCATCAATTTTAAACAAGCTCAGCTTCTAATAATGCTGTCATAGGAACACACTCTCGATGCAGCCGATCTCAGCCATACGGCTTTCCTGGACGAAGAGCACCGCTAGCGCGTTGCAGAAGGAAGTCCTAAGGGCCGGTTCCAGCGGGTACCTGCACCTGTAAAATAGTTTAACGACGAGATCGGCTACTCACAGTTCAAGACCATCTACCGGGCCTATGACGCCGAGACTGGGCGGGAGGTTAGTTGGAATACTGTAAGGGCAGGAAGAATTGCAGAAGGTAGCTTGTTGGTAACGCAGCCGACCGACGTAACATCCTTCGGGAAATCGGCATTCTCAAGGGCCTTTCACACAAGAACATCGTGGGTTGCGTGGACTCCTGGGTGAACCGGGAGAAGCGCTAGATAATTTTCATTACGGAGATTTTCAGCGGAGGCAGCCTAAGTAGGTACACCACCGAACCTTATGCAGCTACCTACACAAGATCAAGAGGCCAAAACTTAAGATTATCAAGAGCTGGTGCGGGCAGATCATGGAGGGTCTAGAATACCTGCACAGCTGCAAACCGCCGATCGTGCATAGCAACATCAAGAGCGACAACATCTTCGTGAATGCCAATACCAACGAAATCAAGCTTGGTGAGGTGGGCTTCCTCGCCACCACGCTTGATTCGTGCAAGTCTCTCTACGGTAGGCCTCTCCGATTAGGTAGGAAGCCTGGAATGTCCTATACCGTAGCTTGCATAGGGACACATAGGTCCTGCTGCTGACATCTACTGCTTCGGTATGGTCATGCTCTAAATGGCGACACTGAAGCCACCGTATTATGAATGCGTCAATCAAGCACAGATTTACAAGCGTATCTATAGCCAGATACGACCTATGACGCTGTAGGAAATCAATAATGTGGAATTGAAGGCCATAATAACAGCTTGTATCGGCCCATAGAAGGATAGACCGACCATAGCTCAGCTCCTTGCCATGGATTTCTGGAAACCGAACGATGAGGTTGACAGGCTACCAGTGCAGATTCTAAGCGAGGACAAGCAAGCACCTCTAGTAGAGTAGAATGATTCTAGTAGCAACCGCCCCAACCTTCAAATCAAAAACTTTAGCAAGCAAAAGCCAGTGATGGAAGTGCCAATAGTTGAAGAAGAAGTTGCGCTGACTCGAATTAACGCCTTAATGGATCGGAAGGATCGGGAAAACTAGATAATCTTAGTGTTCCATCTTGAGGGTGGGAAGTCCTGTGAGCTGCGTATTCCAAAGGACAAGGACAGGAAGGAGTAGACAGAGAAGTGCATTGCCTTCCTCGCAAAGAATATGTCGATAGAAAGACAACACGAAGAGACCAACCATCATAGGGAGTAACAATCTTTCACCGGGGTCTCCTGGCACCAAACAAAGAGTACCCAAAACAAATTCGAATCATCGTTGTACGGAAGTCGTGCCAAGTATTCAGAAGACATTCTCTCGAACCCCAACCAGCTCATCATCGAGCTGCAACCCACAACGGACCCAATTGAAAGGATAAAAGAACAATTTCACTGTTTCTATGAGCAGTACCGACAGTCACTGGAGGGTTTGACCAGCTCCAGCCTTTACAACAGCCAGTAAGAAGAAATGGAGCTGAGATTTGCGATAGAAAGCCATTAGTTACAGCGCATTCACGAATCCGACAAACAGCTCCGAAACCTGTCTCGAAGGAGACACCCAAAACTGCCAGGCAGCCATCCCAACGAACACCCAAGTTCCTTCAACCTTATTGAAATGCTGAATCTCGAAGGTCAACCTGAGGCCGATGGGAATTCCATCTACTCCAAGGACGAATCATTTAAGAATCTGTTCAGTAAGAATGAGGACATGCTGTCACTAAACTATTCCAGCATCCAGCCTTACAATCGAGACGAACAATTGAACACTGATTTCTACGATTGGGCAGGAACTAACTTCAACTTCCTAGGAGGTCACGATCTCATGTCGTACCAACCCGAACCAGAGCAGCATATGAATCGAGAAGAGCCGCCTCCGAAACCACAGGCCACCGAAACCATTGTGATAACCACCACAACTGTCACCACTGGAACCATCTTCACAATAAACGAGACCCAGTAGTCTCAGGAATAGTCCAAAGTTCTAAGTTGTGAGCCCAACACCTCCGAACCATCCTCTGTTGAGCTCTAAGGCAATGGTGGTTCGCCTGTGCAAGTTCCTCACCACTGACTATCCCTACTTGATATTACCCAACTAATTCGCTTAAGGTTGAAAAAACAGTCACTTCAAGGGCGGGAGCATCGAGCTTTTTAGGCTGCGGAGCACGGTCTATTGACTCTTGTCGCTTTGCGGAAAACGTAGAGCGGGAACCTCGAAGAGCTCTTCCCTGAGAATTGCTGACTATTTGAACTTACGTTTGTACGTGAAGTCCTGTAGGTCCTTCCGTAGAACCGTGGTATCGAAGATCAGTGGTCCACCCTCAATCAAATTCAACATCCTTTTTGATTGCTTCCGCTTTGGGCGTTACGGCTGTTCTGCTGATTGATTTTTCAATGACTCCTTCATCACCAGGGTGGTGTTGGCTGTTGTCGAACAGCTGTCCTCCTTCCTGGGATTCCCAGAACCCGTTTATACTTCCAGCATGGTCCTACTACTGACCGGTTCTCGACCGCTGGTTCTACTGGAATGCACCTGTTGTACTTCCAATTTGTCCTTCAGTTTGCGCTCGAGGGCTTTGCTCTGCCAGCCCTCCCTTGCTGGGCCAGTCACGCTATCACCTCCATTGAAGAAATTAGCAGTCTTTTTTATAACTGGCTGCTGCATTGTTTCCCTCTCGTTGTAAGGTAGCTGCTCCGATTCTCCTTGCGGGTCTACAAAGAGCCTACGCTGCTCTTTCACCTTTTGAGCACGACTAGCGAAAGTTGGGGTTTCTAAGCTGGCGTAGTCGCCTTTTCGCTTAAGGTTGGACTCCACAGTATTGATACGAAGTAGATCGACCTTAGTGAAGAAGTCTTCAGGCAAGCGGCCTCGGCCCACTCGAATCTTGTGTTTGTTAGTCTGTTGGTTACTAGGGGACTGATGCAGTGTGTTCGCTCTTGGTCTGGAGCATACCTTTCCGTGCCCTTCCAGCAACTCCTGGCGAATGGATATGTGGCTGGCTTCATAATGCGAAGCTGGGTTGTAGTCTGGTGTCATCACTATGCCCTTCCCGCGACGTTCGGGGAGGCCTCCCGTGTCAATCCGGTCGAACATTATTATAACATCGATTGGTGCATGCACCATTAACAGCCACTTCACTTACATTAAGACTTGTGGCTACGGTTACTACTCCCACCCGCAATTTTATTTGCTGCTGGATTATAACGAACCATGAGGGGAAGGATGCCGCTGGAACCCTCAGTTAGTCCGAGGTTCATGACACAGGGGGACGAACCTTAACCCGTTCGCACAACAACCCAACACAGGAGCATACTCAAATGCGGTTCAAACCGTAGTTTAGTGAGAGCGGCCACAAAAACCAACCGTCAATCACAAGATTCCACTCAGAACCGCCACCGCAGTGAATCAGTGTTCGTGACGCTCTAGACCGACAAGGAAAATGAACAACCAAACTGCGAGAGTAATCTATTGGAGAGTCGATCGTTTAGTCAGATCGACAACTTCAGGAAATAGCGATTTCGGAAGCTTTACGGCGAAGGTTAATCCAACGTTCAGCAGAGTAAGCAATAAGAGGTGTCAATTTCGGTGTTGAGTAAGGTGTTCCAAGAAAAGGAATCAGTGATTATGGAACAGCAGTGCACCATTCGCAGGTTGGAGCAGCAGCTTCGCCAGAAGGACAGGTTGATGATGTAGATGCAGAAGAACCTTGCTGGCAAGGAGTCTCATATTGCCAGTCTCACTAATGCTGCTCTGTCACATAGCTCGGCTATGGAGCTGTTAAAACATCAGCTCGCCCATCTTACCCTAACCAACCTGAACATGCAGAACGAGACAACCAAACTAAGGCCGCAGGTGTCGCTGAAAGATCGGGAAATAGGCAAATTAAGGTAAGAATTACACGAGAAGCTCAACGAGCTTTCAACATTTTCAGGACTGGAGCTTCGCCTAAAAGAGCTGTAAGAGTTGCAAGACACTCTGATTGAGGAGGCAGCAACGCTCCGTCAATAGAACCGTTGCCTTACCGGCTTTGTAAATACAGCCCGCCAAGCCTTGCCGACAAGTCAGCAGAGCTGTAGCATATGCAGCTCCCTATTCAGATCGCTCCGGAACCTTTACGAGTGAATTTACTTCGCCTATCACTGTACTGCCTGCTATTGGTATATCTTGCTGCTGCTCGGATGCAGGTTGACTTTAAATTGCAGTGGATTTACGCGGAAGTGCTGGCAGATCTTGAAGGCGTCGTCGATGAAAGGGACACCTACCAACGCATACTTGAAGTCCTTTATTTCCACTGGCTACTCCACCCAAATTACTGCAAACTGCTCCTTCTTCAGCAACGCCAATAGCCCTTCTTTTGACATAGTCCGGGGTAGTCGACGGAACATTACGGCAACCCAGTTCTTCGGCTGGCCTCTCATGAGGTTTTGAGTACAGCGGCTTACCTGCATGTCCTCACCGAAAAATGACTTCAGCCCTCCGAGGTTCTTCTTGAAGTTGTAGTGACTGAATATGGCGCTAGGTTCATCCATGAACCGCACCATGACTGCTGGGCGTCCTTTGAAGTAGATTTGCCTGACCTTCTTGATCTTTACCCAAGGGTAGCTGCTGAATCTTTTCTTTATCTGGTTGGTGATAGTTTCTGTGTCGTGCTCGAATTCAATGCCAGGAGTAAGTTGGCTCAATAGAAGCTACCGAACACCCTTCCAGTCTTCTGGTACGTAGTCTAAATAGTTGTCGTTGTTACCGTTGTACTTGAATGGTTCGGGCTGGTCGAGCTTGAGGAGGCTGGTGTCTGTCAGGCGCTTCGCCAGCCAGTTGAAGCTGGGTTCGAAGGGTCCATCCTGCGAGCAGACGGAGTCCTCGCCTTCGCTGGGCGGCAGCAAAATAAATGAATACGACGAGGGTTTCTTACTAAATAGCGGCAGGACCATATACTTCGACACGTCATCATATGCTGGCGCGTAGATGGAAGCGAGATGCGGGTCGACCGCAGTCGAAATCGAGTACTGACTCAGCGAGCGCAACAGATCTGCTATGCTGCAAGGCTGTGGCTTCTTCTGCTTGAATACTTCTGTTTCGGCAGGTAAACCTAATCTCCTCACGATCTGTAACCGGAGCTCGAGTTGCCTCATTGTCTCCAGGAAAGGCGGTAGCTGCCCTGCCTCCTTGCTGTTGCACGATGGCTATGGTTCCATAAGCAATTATAAACATAAGCTAATGTGCCCAACCACGAATTAGCGGTTCGAGCTGCCGCCTAATTTATTACCGGTAGAAGCCGGTGTCTATCTTCGAACATGACCCACTCAAGATAGCTGAAGAAAAGTTGAAATCCTAATGAAGGGCAGAACAGTCGAACAGTCGACTCGTGGGTACGGAACTGTAGGTGCAGTTGTATTGGCCCCCACCAAAATATTCCTTCGGAGAATACAATTTAACATTTATGACTTAACAGACCGAACAACCTTTAGTCCGAATCGATATGGCCCTTGGAGGTGGTGGTAGTTACGGGAACAATGAGGTCCCCAATGATACGTTGTCACACCCACCTCCAAAAGCTGAGGTTAGAACATCGGAGGGGCAGCTTGGTCTGACGGCGACGATGGAGGTGGAGAACCCGCCAAACGAGATCGAGGTCAACGGAACGACCGAGCGGCAGGAACCTTCCTGTACGACTTCGGTAGATCTGGAGGAAGGGAAGGCCGATAAGGAACTGCCCATGAAGCACCGAGAGCTGGAGCCAGAACAGGCCAAGACTGGTGAGGATCGACAGATGGAGGTCTAAGAGCCACAACCCGTCGCCCCACGAACTGAAAAATGTTCGAACAAGCACTGCCATTCATAGGAGGTGCTGCTACGGATTAAATCCCGCATCGATGGGAGGCTGCTATGCCTTTGCCGAGTGTGTGCCAGCCTCTACCAAAGCCAGAAGTTCTGTTAGGCGTGCTAGCAGATCTACTCAACAGAGGAGCTCGACGACGGGGAAGAGTGGGTAGAGTGTGAAGAGGAGTCTTGCGCCAGATGGGTACCTACAGCACCTATTTAGAACCACACGGAGTGTGAACGTAAACGCAACCGTTTCGACGGTCGTGGTCGCTATTATTGCACAGACTGTGAAAAACGCAACCGAAGGAAGCGCCCGCCTCAAATCTACGAGACGCTTGAGTTATCTCGGCAACAGGCCCCACGAAAGCCGTAACAGCAGTTCTATCAACATCACGTCCATGCTCCCGCCTCCAAAAGAACGAAGATATTCGAGGTTCGCAAAGATAACTATCACTACCTGGAATCATTCCTGTCGACCTATAGTAGCTACTGACATAATTTAGGTTACAGATTGGCGATGGGTGAAGATGGTGTGAACTTCGACATTCAAACACTTCGCCAGAGGCTAGCGGAAAATAGCGAAAAGGATAAACGAGCTGGCGATTCACAAAACCGGAGCAAGAAAAAACGAAGAGATTGAATGATGTTTGTGCAAGTCTTGAGAATTTCCGAAGCTAGAATACTTATAAAGTTCAAACATCAAACGGAGTTTTGATATGAGCCAACCTCCATGGTTCGATATTACTCTTGGGTGTTCTTGGATTTCCGGCATTTCCACCAGATAAACCATGCGAGTACTCCTATAACGATGGCTCCGAGAATCGATAGCAGGATGATTGCCCAAATGGGAAACTTGCTGGCTTCCGGCTATGGTGGGAAATATGTTAATGTAAATGAGTCGGCGACTGTACAGTTAACTGCCAGTATATGCCGATAGAAGATGCCTTCACTTGAAACGTTGAATATTCCAAAGCCTGTGAGAATGCTGGAGACTGCAGTGAATGGCTGTAGCGAGTAGGTCGAAGTGGTGAACGAATTGTTGGTGCCTGCAGCTCCTTCAAGGATCATCACTGGCACCTTAAGATTATTGTAGCCAAAGAGGTTAGAGTCAACCACCTGCCCTGCAAGGTTTACTGGAAACTGCCTTTCATAGAGGTGAGCATGACCGCTGAGGTAAAGGGGAATATTAGAGAACTGGTAGAGTACTTGCATGATTGGGTACATAATCTGATATTGATAGCTGCAGTTGGGATTTAGTTGTGGATCACTACACATGAAGGGATAATGGGAAAAGGGTATGACGTAGGTGGTATTTGCACTAGCAATAGTTTGAGTGAGGCTCTCTACTAGGAACTGCATGGTAGTTTCGTTCTCAGGATCCTGGTAGACGATGGTCTAGGGATCAAACGACACGAAGGTAACTGGGCCCATCTGAAATGTGTAGTATAACTGAGCAGAGTTGCAGTTCGGAGCGTAGTACGTAAGATTGTAAACATAGATGTTGGAATTCTCCACTGATTCATGGTTGCCAGGGGTGGGGATAAATGGCCACACAGAAGCATAGGGCTCGAGCATGGTCAGAAGCTGCATGTAGTAAGTGCCGTTTTGGCTGTTTAAGTTATAGGCCTGGTCCCCAAGGAATATCATTCCCTGGATGTCTTCAAGATTGTAGCTTTTCATGAGATTGAGACAGTTGGTGATGGGAGGGAATTGGGGATATTGCGAAGCATTGTAGTAGCTCCAGTCACCAAACGTCAAGAATTGGACTGGTAGGTTCGTCTGCATTAGCAAAATAGTACGTTGACGTCACGCAGCACGGTGGTAATGTTCCGACCGAGGTAGGGATAGCTAAAGCCGGTCGCATCCACCGAGTAAACCGAATAGAGGACTGCCCGATTAAAGTCAATACCGCTAACCGGACAGGTATACACTGTGCAGTTGAAGTAGGGCTGCGGGGCCCAGGTGAAATTGATGAAGGCAGTGGTGCATGAGAACTTGTTGTAGTTGCTGACGCTACCAAAACCGACGTAGCTGTTGGAACAATTTCCCTGCGTTGATTTCTATTGGTACGTATGTGTTGAACATCACGTAGAGTTGATTGGGACCACCCTGCTGCGTGTAATACTCTCCGTAGGCCAGCCGCAACCCAAACGGGACACAGTTGGCATCCAACTGCGTGGCTACTATGCCGATGAGCACAGCAGCCAACAGGATTCTCATAAAATATTATTCTGACCCGATGAGAATTGGCATTGCACAGCAAAATTCAATGTGTTTCTTGCACTATGCTGGTAGGGCGCAGCCGAGCCTTGATCGGTTCCAGTTCGAAGTAGTTCTGGTTAGCCAAGTTCGATTTCTTTCTTAGAGGAAAAGCTCGTTTGATGTAGCGCTCTGTCGCGCTGATTTTGTTGGACGAGCGACGTTGCACTTCGTCTATTTCATCGAGCTCGGCGACTCGTTCTTAGTAGTGCACTGCAATGTTCTTCACGGAGTGACTGTTGCGGCGCATCATCCCTTCGGCCGGAGTGAGTCGTGGTTGTTGGTTATTGTCGCCCAGCTTTACCTTCATGATTTCGACTTGCTTCTTGGTCTCGAGAACTTCAAGCTAGCGACTGGCGAGTTGACCCTCCGCCTACGAGAGTTTGGCCATGGTGAATTCAAGTTCCTTAATCTTGATCCCATACTATCTCGAGTACTTGCTGAGGTCGCTTTCATTGCGATGAGAAAGAATCTCGCTCAGTTTGACGATATTCAGGTATTCTTTGTACTGCTCGGCTTCCCGCTTCTCTAAGACGTCTAAGGCACCAGTATTCAGGTAGACTGGTGGGGCAGGGACGATGCTGAGTAGTTGGTCCTCACTGATGTGATACCGCTTCAAGTAGTTTGTGTACTTGTTCGAGCATACCCTCAGTTCTTCTTCGAGTTTCTCCACGAGTTATTGGCAGTAGGGTACATCTCTCTGTTCGTTGACCACCAAATCTCTCTACAGCTCCTTAATTTCCAGTTTGAGCTGTTTAACTTCAGAACGCCCCACTGCCAACTCGTCCATCACCCGATACTTTTCGTCTGTAGTGCGTTCCTCCCTTCCGGAAAGAAGTTGCTCCTTCCGCTGCTGCAACACTTTCAGGGTCTTCGACAGATGATCCATGACTTTTGTATTATTCTTGCTGTGCTATTCCAGTAGCATCTGCTAGCTGCTTGGATCGCGTTGCGGACTATTCGCTGCTCGCTGCATGCTCTTAGCCAGTTCCATCGTCACCTCCTGATTGAGTTCGCGCAAGGTGGTCAGTATCCTCCTGTTTTCCTGCTAAATTTCGAAGTCTTCCATGCGTTAGTAGTTGGATCGCGAAGCTGCCCATCCCAACCGCTACTGGTATGACTGTTTCCTTTGTTCTGTCTTGGGCGGTTATATGCTGCCACTGCGCAACATCCCCTTTATTATTACTCGCAATTGAACAGTGATGCTGGACAGAATAGGTCGGGCACCTTACCCACTGTATAATTAATAATCAATGTTGTAGCAGGGTGGGGACAAGCAGCGTTCAGTCACGGTTCCGTCCGTGAAGCCTCCGGAAGTGTGTGATAGCTACCACGAGCACTCGTTTTTGGATGCGAGGGATGCCGAGGGTGATTGGCGAGTTGGCTATGTACTCGAACGAAACGAAAAAGCACGCTACTTTAGGGTACGCTTCGATGGCTGGCAGGCCAAGTGGGACGAAGTAATTTCATTTGAGATTCAGACCTATTTCTTCAGCAGCCCCAAACTTAGGCACTTTCGCACAATGACGCTTGGTTACACCGGCCAAAAAGTACACGCTGCCATCCGTCCGGGTTGGAAGTTCGACATGAAGCGGCACGAGGAGGTAAACCCACCAACCCATTCAGAACTACCAGAGAATCTGCAAGTTCCAGCAGGAGCCACAACAACTAACATCTCCGCTGGCTGTGACACAGCTGTTACGGGGCAGTCACTACATCTACATCGATTTTCTGTTGAGCACCATGTTCGAGGTTCCAGAGGAGATCGACGAGGCTATTCGTTACCTCCAGAACCATCTGCAGCTTACCCAACAGTTCCTCATAGGATTGGATACATCCTTCGACAAGTACTACCGATCGCAGGAATGTAAGGAAGAAAGCATAGTGGTGGATCGCTAGGCAGCATGGGTCTGCTGCTTCTACGAACTCTTGGATGGTTGTGTGAGCATCTTCGGAGGCTACCAGAGACTGAATGCGTTCTACAAAGACAACCGAAGGCTCTTAGCTGAGCGTCTCAAGCTGGAAGAGGGTGCTGAAAACCTTCCCACTGACGAGTTCATACGTAGGCTATATGTCAGCTTCATGGAAGAGTGCGGATTGTGGGAAGAACTAAAAAAACTGTTGGATAGGCTCATGAATGAAACACACCTTGTTCCCTTTACTTTTTTGAGAGTGCTGACAGCGGTGTTCTGCCAGCTCGACCGATTGATGAACAGCGAGATTGTTCGACCCCATTCCGAACTTCTCCTTCAAAGTACTCAACTTTGTTATATTAGTCTTCAAACGCAACTTCGATCGCGTGACAGACAAAGAGATCAAAGATTTGGACCGTTCTGTAATTAGCGACGTCATCCAACAGCTGAAACCGCTTTACAAGTCCAACGGGGCTCACTATAAGGTCGTCACACAACTAGAATACATCGACCTGGAATTAAGCTACCGCTACTTTAAATCGCCATATTTCTAGAAGAAGATTAAGGGGCTCACCAGTCTCAAGGATCAGCTGGAACTTATCGGAAAGGGAAAGGAACAGCTCACCCCAATCGACTATTTCGACTGGACCATGCAAAACAACTTTCTGCAATAGGTGTTTGGGGAGAGTATGCACCCCGAGTTATTAAAGCGTGTATATGAAGTGCTCAAGCTCTTCTGTGAGCACCGAATCCTGACCAAATAGGTGCTGGATATGATCTGGGCGGCAAGAGAAGGCAAGCACGAGGCAGTTGTCAAGACAATCGATGATACGATCGTCGATCTCGTCAACTAAATGACTAGCGAGCTGGTTGGTTACCTCTTTGACCTCATCAAACTTCAACCGCTGAAGAACTGGGACGACTCATACTTGGAATTGGTTAAGAGGTACTCAGATGTGGCAGTGCGCTCCGGGAAGTGCTACGATAACAAATTCGGGCTGGAACTAATCTACGAATTCGCCACCAAGCGACAAGACGAGAAGTCACTCAATGCATTCTTCGAGCTGTTGAGGCTACAGACGTTTGACGACGAACTGACACAATATCGAGACATCTGCATTGAGAAGATTCGAATGGGATTGAGTTCCTACTTGCACGTTTGCTTGCTGCTTCGAATCGAAAAGGAGACCAACGTGTCTACATATGGCAAATTGGACCTCATCGAGGTCCTCGTCAATGATATTCTGCGGGAGTCGAAGAACCTTTAGCAGCTTCCCACGAGGTTTAGCCTACTGCAGACGGTGCTCTACTACCACCAGAACCTATCGCTGTAGCCGAAGCAGTTCGACCGGCTATGGGACCTATTTAAGGTTCAAAGCCATCCTGGAGCACACCTGTTTATGAACTGGATGTGCAAACCCGAAGACGAAGAGTACCGGATCAGCCAGGTGCTTGATGAGGCCATTCGAGAATACGTGTTCAAGGAAGCACTCTGCAATCATAAGAAGAACGACTTCATTGGACTCGACCTGTCATAGTGCGAAGTGTTTCTGTGCTTTATGAAGAGTGTCAACCTTTATAGTGCAAAGCTCGTGAAAGTGAAGAATACCTCAGTCTGTCTTGTCAACAGCCAGGAGATGGTTGGTATGCCTTACCTCTGGCAGCTATTCCTCAACAACAAACAGCAACCCGTTATCTCAAGAGTGGCCGATGCCATATGCAACTATACCATCCGGCTATCTGCAAGGCTGCTCGCCGAAGTGGGTAAGTAACTGACTGTGAAGCTAGTCAATAAATGCCTGTAACTCATAACCACTGGCAGCCAGAAGCAGAATTATCGACTGGTTGACAATTGCGTGATGCTACTGCTCAAACTTATCAGCAAAACTGAAGGGAAATTCGAGCATACCCCGACTACCCGACAACTTTCGGCAGGCAGTTACGACATATCTGTCATCAACACCAAGACCAACGAAAGGAGAAGTGTAAACTTCAATTATACGCTGCCGTTGGGCTGTCTCCGCAGCAAAATTGCAAAAGAGTTTGATACTCCTGTGAATGCATTTCAACTCACCACCAAAACAAACAGCATCATCAACTTCGACATCGACCAAATCAGCTTCTTTGACTCAGGGCTCAGCCAACCATTATACTTTACGCCAATAGACCCCGAACCCAGTATCGTCAAGGAAGAAGTCAATAAGCACCTTGACTTACTGTTCACTCTCCTCTCAACGGAATCCTCCAATGTCGTGTGGCAGTTACTTTCACAACTTCCCATCTCACCTCAATTCAAGGAAAAAATAGAAAAGGCATAGAATTGGTAGGAACTCATCTCGGGTGGCGTCTACCGTGAGCTGTACATTCTGCGGGTCGTTGAGTCTATGGACGAAGTGTAGTGGTGTCTGGAGTTCGTTGAAAAGGGAGGTGTTCGTACACTTCTCAGCAAACTCCGGGGCTAGATATCTCTGCGAAACGAAGTCGATGCAGACTACTTGAGCACATTGACGAAGCTACTTCTAAAATACTACCGGGAAGCCCCGATGGAGGATGATAATGAAATTCGAAGAAGACTTTCCTTTGATCTCGTGAAGACACTCAGCAAAGTGTGCATTGCCATAAAAGCAAGGCGACAAAATACGGGCAAATAACCTGAAGCCTCCAATGAGCGAGTAGAGTTTGAGAAGTCTGCTGCTGACAACATTTTTCAGCTGCTGCACACCTTTAAGATAGGCAACAATATCGATGTCCTTTTGATTTTACTGGAAAGCGGCCATTTGGAATTAATACTAAGCACTGGGCTCGTTGGCACTGCCAATCGGAAATTCAGAGAGACAGTCTGTCACAACATAGCTAAGCTTATCAGCGACTCCGAAAAAGTCGCCGAGCATGAGCCAGAGCAGGTCAAGCAAATCATGAATGTTGCGCTCACTTCGACTTTGAATTAGGCTGTGGAAGTGCAAGAGGGCTCTAACCTTCTCTTCATGTTCTGTGCTACACTCCTCGACAAACTGTCAATCGGCATTGCTAAGTCTATTCTTGAGAGTCTCCCAAATCTGCTCAATAAACTCTGCGAGCTAGTTTTTAGTTTGCCACCTGAAAAGTCTGCAAGGGAGATGAGCGATGTACTATGGGGCGTTCTGTATCTTCTGAAGGCTATCGTTGCTAGGACAGAACTGAACCAGCAGATTGAAGAAGGCAAGCTACTCCAGTACCTACTTGAAGTGTGCCTCTTTGCTATGAGCCCTGAAAATAAGGAGCCAAAGTGTAAGACCTACAAGGCAAGGCTGTGCGCCTTCCGACTCGTTTCCACACTGATGTGGCTAAACCCAGCGAACTTCATAAGAACACTGAATTTTCTCTCGCAGTTTCATTTGAAGGGCCAGTGGCGTGGCAAGAGATTGAATGATTGGATGATTACTCCAAAGATGAATGAGAAATCTGCTACTGGATATGTGGGCATTAAGAATCTGGGCTGCATTTGCTACATGAATAGCTTTCTACAGCAGATGTTCATGATTCCTTCTTTTCGGCAGGCTGTCTTCTCCGTTGAGGACCCTCAGTTCTAGAAGGTCAAGCAGTAGGACAACTTACTGTACCAGCTCAAGACTCTATTCATTGCATTGTAGAAGAGCGAGCAGCAGTACTACAACCCTCGCAACTTCTGCCACTCATTTAAAGACTACTAAAACAAGCCGATCAACACTAGCGAACAAATGGATATCGATGAGTTCTCCGGAGTAATTTTCGACCGCTTGGAGAACCAGGTGAAGGGTGTGCCAGGGGAGAACTTTATCAAGGAACATTTTGGTGGGATAATCTCCAACGAAATCATTTCGAAGGGATGTCAGCACTACTCTGAGCGCGAGGAAACCTTCCTATCAGTTCCCCTGGAGGTTAAAGACAAAAAGAATATCTATCTCTCGTTGGAGACCATGATCAAGGGAGAAATGCTGGAAGGAGAAAATGCCTACCACTGCGACCGGTGTAACAAGAAGGTTCCAGCACTTAAGCGCATGTGCTTGAAAAGATTGCCGAATCACCTCATTCTTGTACTGAAACGCTTCGAATTCAACTACGAGACGATGGCCAAGAACAAGATCAACGATCATTGTGAGTTCCCGACTGAGCTTAACCTCAAGGACTACTCTCAGCAACATCTCCGCAGCAAGGAGCAGTAAGCGAAGCTGGATGAAGATGAGGTGGTGCTACCTGACGAATACTTCTCTTATGAACTCAAGGGAGTGGTCATCCATACCGGCTCAGCCGACAGTGGTCACTACTATAGTTTCATCCAAAAGCGTGGAGGGAGGAACGAAGGTTGGTTTGAGTTCAACGATACCGTCGTAAAGAAGTTCGATCCTGAGAATCTTGCGGGTTAGGCTTTCGGAGGTAAGGAAGAACGGTACTACGAAGCTACTCTTAAGGAAAAGACCAGAAACGCCTATGTGCTGATATACGATCGCAAGCAGACCTTCGATGCCAAAGGCAACAGAATTCAACCGCTGGAACTGCAGATCGATCGAGAAGAAACACCTTACTGCAGAAACTTTTTGAAGGAACTGAAGCTGGAGAATGAACTAACGGCCTTGCATCATTTACTGTTCGCAAGGGAGTACCAAGATTTTCTGAACGAGTGCATCGCAGAAAGGGAGCACTTGCAGTCCACCGACAGACTGTAGTTGTTCAAGTACGTGACACTTTTCATGTTTACCCGCAGCATCCGAGAGAAGGACAAGAAGACTGCCTTCGAACTTGCAAGTTTTATTCGAGAGGAAATCAAGATCTCACATGAATTTTCAGCCTGGTTGATGGATGTTTTCAACGATCAACCCACTCTCCTCGAGATTATCAAGAACAACCCGAACAAGGACATGCGCAAGTTACTCGCAGGAATCACCGTAGATGTTTGCAGGTGGGCATACCCACTTGAAGGGGAGGGCGTTAACAACCGTCTGTTTGAAACTGAAGAGAATCCGGACAACCCACACCCGAAGACAGCACTAGCCAACCTCATCAACCTCATTCTCAAGTCCATAAACGAAAAGTACACAGCAAGCAGCAACGAATTCCTTATGATACTGACTAAGTTGTCCCTCCTCGGCTGCGAGATTTCGGACTACCTCCTTGAGAAGCGTGCAGTGACACTCTTGCTTGAGAACTACCTCGAGAAAGATCCAGCAACTTCGACCAGCGGCAAGATGGTATTCCATGTGCGTCCAGATCGGAACATTATTGGTCACGCCAACGAAACTGATCAGAAGTAGTCAAGGTATGATATCCTTGCGCTGAATAAGGTGAGAATGGACTTCGACAAGACATACTTTTGGTACCTGATGACAGAGCTGATGAGGCACTGCGACCTAAAAAAGAAAGGTAGTTATCCTGACCTGTTCTACGAAACAAAGCATCTCTTGGAAAAGGAAGAGCTGTCCATGATATTCCTCAACCACGCTGTAATCTACAAGGCACTGGAAGATGCTAGGAACAAACAGCTCATGCGCAAAGTGGTTCAGTACCTTGTACTGCTGGCCATCGAAGACATTAAGTTCAGCGAAGAAGTTATGAAGTGCATCGGAAAGGCACTCAAGGTACTTGAAAGCACCAAATTCCGTCCGTTCTTCATACTGTTCAAGTAGCTGATCGCGATTCCAGATAACTACCAGCTCAGGAGATTCGACGGCATTGCTGAAATCAAAATTGGCTTGGAGGAGAATAAGAAGTACTATGTCGAAGTCAACATCATCCAGCAGTGGCTCATGAAGGTATACACTCACTTAACGCAGACAATCAGAAAGAATACCAAACTCAGGGAGTACCTCCGAGCCGAACAGAATCTCGTTCGATCGATTCTCGGGTACCTGAAAGACAAGCAGGAGCCAGCTGAAGAGCTAGCCAGGAAGAATGTATCGCTTACAATTAACCCAGCAACCTCCCTGTGATAGGCTCCTACACATGCTTCATGGAGTTCAACTTCCCAAAAGCGCCTCCGCCTATTTCGATCTCACGAAAATGTTAACACATGACTATTCGACAGTACTAACTGGCGAGTAGAGCGAGAGCAAGCTCGGAGATCCTGAATGGGACAGTGACGATGATCTAAGCGATAAGCCAATCAAGGTCGGAGATACCATCACCGTATTGTAAGAATAGTTTTATCGTAGCCTGGACTGCCCTCATTGCACCTTTGAGTAGGCTGTAATCCTATCAGAAATCTACGGACACCTACAACTCAAGGTCAAGTCACGATCAGACCCACTTGGGATCTGGAAGGACGACGAGTCGTTGGCACCATTGCATCGCATTGTCAATGTGGACACGCTGCGCCGCGTGATGTCAGGTTCGCATTCCGACGAGACAGCTTCGATCGATGACGACTAAGGCCCACATGTAATATGATCCAAGCAGTCAATAATTAAAGACGTGAGTGAGACCAATTCTATATTATTAGTTTATGATTCCTGAAGAAGCGTCCGGCCCTCGTCCCGCCACCGACGACGACAGCAACCAACTACGAAAAATCTATGAGAAGCTCCTACAGAAGAAGAAAGCATCGGAAGCGAGGGCGGAGGAGCGCGATGATGCTCAAAGTGAAGTCTCCAATAGAGCCCAACCAAAGAAAGAGAGGAAAAGAGAGAGATCGCGTTCTCGGTCGCGCGAGAACGGGATGAGCAAGCTACCGGTGTTTAAACCAGAGTTCAAGCTGAGATTGTACGAAATGCTTGATCTGAATTTGCTAGAGTCAATTAAGAGTGAGGCAGCTCTAAGGCTGCCTGTGTACAAGCAGCACGGCAGGATTCTACATACAATCCTCAACAACCAAGTAACGCTGATAACTGGTGAGACTGGCTGTGGGAAATCCACTCAAATTCCGAGAATCCTATGGTAATATTTGAAGGCTGCGAAACACCCAGGAAAGGTGTTGTGTGTGTAGCCACGGCGACTTGCAGCGATGAACCTCACCAAAATCCTAGGAGATCAAATCAGGGAGTACGGTAGGGTGAGCTACCAAATCGGTATGTAGAATACGATGAACCCCGAGACAAAGATCCTGTATATGACTAATGGTATCTTCTTGCAGCGGCTGATCCACTCTTGCCGGGAACTGCTTCAGGAATACCCGTTTGTAGTGTTGGACGAAGTGCATGAACGGGATATCGATACTGACTTCATCCTTCTTGCTCTGATGCACATTCTACGAAACTATCCCGAAATTCGAGTTGTACTGATGAGCGCGACCCTCGACAACAACCTATTTAAACAGTATTTCGCTGGTGACCACATCGATCGGTTCCTAAACAAGTAGAACTTTTACGTGCAGAAGCTCGCCAAGATTAAACCCAAGAAAGACCGTGAACGTAGATTCTCCAGCTCGGAAGACGAGGAGGATCTCAAGGTTACTCGTGACCTGGCTGAGGAGTTCATGAAGTGCCGCGACCCATGCCCAGAGATCTGTATTACAGATAAGGGTTGTTACAATAAGAAGATCTACTATCTGGATACGCTTGCTGAGTTCGCACAGGCACCCATTTCTGTCCGTTGGGGGCAGATCGACTTGATCGAGAAGAGTGCCATTGCTAACAAGGAGCTGTACGAGGTTGCTGCTGCTCTCATCAGGGAAATCCTGGCAATCAATCGAGAAAACCACAACATTCTGCTGTTCTTGCCAGGCTATGCGGAGATTCAGCAGACCATCTAAAGCATCAGAACAATGTGCAGTGAAGAGGAACGCAACCGTTGTGAAATCATCGAACTGCATTCTACGACATTGAGTTCATAGATTAAGGACAAGCTCCACGAAACTCATATGCGGAGGTGCAAGGTTATCGTGGCCACCAACATTGCAGAGAGCTCCATCACTATCTTCGGGGTTAAGTACATTATTGATTTCTGCCTTACTAAGGAAATCCACTACGACTCCAAAAGTAGGCTTGAGAACTTGAAGTTGATATGGGCCAGCCATGCTAGTTGTAATCAGCGAGCGGGGAGGACCGGCAGGGTCTGTGATGGATATGTTTTTCGCCTGGTCTCGAAGGAGTTCTACTAGACCAAGTTCCCCAAGTACTCCACTCCCGAGATACAAAGGAGCTCACTCGACCGCATTATTCTGCGTATTAAGCTCCTGCATGAGCAGGAAAAGGAGGGGTTGAAGGAAGGAGATATATGTATGGACATCTTCAGAGATCCTGGAAAAGTCTTGGGAAAGGCTATCCAACCGCCAGCCCTCAAGAATATAGATTCAGCTGTTTCGGCTCTTCTCTAAAATGGTGGATTGAGCATTTCAGATGGAGATTTACACCTTACTGAATTGGGTAGGTTTTATGTTGACATACCCATTGACATCGTCTACGCCAAAATGCTGATCCTGTCAGTGCTATTCGGAGTCTATAACGAAGTACTCAAGCTAGTGGCAATCCTCTCTCAACATCGCAACCCTTTCCGGAAGGATACTCAGAACAATAGGCCTCTGGACTATTGGGAGGCTATGGCAACTTCGGAGTTGTGTGACTTCTACTCTTTGGCTCGCCTCTACGACATGCAACCCGAAAATAACGGTCGGAGAGTGCTGGACAATATCAACAGCAAAGAGGTATAAATGTTAGCCAACTAGCTGGACCGAAGGGTAAAACGTCTAAGAAGCAAGGACGGGTAATTAACTTTCTTTGAGTGTGCAGAACGGTTCAGAAGTGCAGCTGACTTCGAACTTCGGTTCAAGATGCTCGTGTGCAGCAATTTCATCTAAAATCTGATTCGAGGCAACGTCAGGCAAGTCGATGAGAAGCGATAAACCATCAAGCGAAAGGTAAGGGAGCTTGGACTTGATGTCGGAAGAACTGTTCTGTTGCACTCCTGGCTCATCAATTGCAATGTTCCACATGAACGGAGGAAGGCCCTGTGTGAAACATGGGCTGCTAACATCAAGAGGACCTTCAGATTGGCCAAAGAACCTCGTTTAATAATCAATAACAGCTTCTGCTGCGCCGAGTTCGCTGATACTGCTGACATCTGCAAGCTGCTCTTCACGAAATTCTGTAACGAAGGCGGCAGTCGAAAATCTTTTACCGAGCCTGTATTGGTAGAAACCAAAGTCAAAAGATCAGGAGCAGACGCCAATCTCAACTTCCCAACAGTTGCTCACTAACAAAGTTCCTATGTAACCGTCGATAATGTCTTGGCCTCCCTGGGGGAAATCACAGTGCTCCACGAAGCATCAACCTCGGACTTCTATATGCGGACCCCCATAAACATCGATCCCTATACTGTGAACAGACTGATCGTGTGTGGAAGCAGCAACGACACAGCTTACCTCGTCACGAATAGCAAGACTGATAAGGTATCGAGCATAAATTGCAGTTACACATGCATGCTGCCCCGCATGAAAGGAGCTTGTCCACTAACCCTGCTGGTGTTCTCGCACTATGCTAGCGTTACCACCGATCGGAAAGGCCTTCGGTACGAAAGTGTGAAGGTAAAAAAACGGTTCGAAGTGAAACTGGACTTCAATCTGATGAAGGATGATATGGAAAACATTAACGTACTCAGGGATCTCCTCAAAAAGTTCTATAGCCTCGACCTCAGATTATGGAATTCGGAGGAAATGAGGAGCTTCTGGCCAAGACTTAAAAAGCTGCTCACCAAACCACGGTTGCCAATGATTGAGGAAGATCGTTGGCAAAGAAGCTTCCTCTAACAGCGTAAATTACCGTTACCTGAGAGCTACATGGAGAGCTAGCAACCTGAGGTCGAAGTTAAAGCGCAGTTCATGGGTGTAGTTTACTTTCCGACCCTTCGGAACCACTATTTCTCAGCGGAGCATCTCAGCTCTGAAGACTATCTGAGCCATATCGCACTCTATAACACCTGGAAGGTATAGAATCGGTTAATTCTAGAGATAAGTCTTAGATGATCTCAGCTTGCTCACTAACTTTGTACAGAACGATCAGGCTATTGTTTGCTGTACCTCATGCGCAACCCCAATCTGTCGCGCCAACGATGTGAAACACCGCGATGAAAACAGTCATCGTCAGTTTATTCCCTTACCCGATGCCATTAGGGAACTTAACTTCAATGAGATGGGTAACAGCTTCTGTACCGGGCTTATGTATTCTGGCATCGATTTCGAGTATAAGGTGTGTGGATGTCCCAACGGCCACCCTTTGGCGATCAAGCAACTCCCGCAAAACACTTACAAGTTCGTCAGCTTCTCTGCACTCTCCTTCAGTTTCCCCATCGGTGAGATCGTGTAAGCCAATTATGAGAATATGGACTTCAACAAAGTGAGTATCCGATTGCTGGCCGCGATAAAGGAGCGAGACCGCCTGAAGAAAACAACGATGTGTAGGGTCTGTGATGAGACTACCCAGTACGTGGAGCACATGAAGAAACATCTCAAGGACATCGGACACATTCAGTCAGTCGAGGAGTTTAAGTTCACACTGTAAACTCTTGGTGCAAAGAGGGAGTAATCGAAGATATGACGGAAGTATATCTATATGTAAAATCAATGCTTGATGCCGCTGTGTCGCCGCACTTCCGTGTGATGCATCTTCAGCAGCTTGTCAATATTCTTGCGGGTAGTGTTGGATATCAGCTCCTCAGCGCTCAGAGGTTTTGTTGAACGGCCCTAGAAGTGCTGCACCACCAATAGACTGTTGAGTATCTCCAGCAGATGGAGCTTCACCTTCATCAAGTTCTCTGGGGAGAGGGTTTCCTATTTGGCAGAGACCTCTTTGATGTATTCCTACGCGTACCTATAGAGGTGCTCGTTCACGGGATTCTCAAATTTCTCGCTGAATTTATCCTTCATAAATTGGTCGCTACTGCGTTTAATGCAAGCCATCGACATCTTCTACAGACTGTTCTTAACTTTGCTGTTCTCATCTTTCATTTCGTTGATCTCTTGCTGGGTAGCATCACCGCATTGCAGGAGGTCGATATACTGTTTGAGCAGTATCTCTCGCAGTTGGTAGAACTTGCGATACAGGAAGAAACATGGGGTCATCCACCCCACATCAATACCTTTCAAGTCCCGTGAGCCATGGCCTATTGTCTCGCCGACCATGTTTAGGGCTTGCTTCATTTCATCTATATCCTCCTACTCCTCACTTTATTCGTTCTAAGCAGGTGGCTTTTTAACTTCAGGTGAAGCTGGCAATGGTGGTTTTCCTGATTTCGATTGAGCTGCAAGAGGGTAAGGTTGTTGTGGAGACTTCTGGTTTGAGTCGGCCATATTCTGAGGTTTTTTTTGTGGTTCCGGAGGCTTGGTTAGGATCGGCTTGCCTCCTTCAAGATTGATACTTTCCAGCTCATCGTCGTCGTCCTTTGGCTTGGGCATAGTCTTAGGTACTACCACCTATTTCACCTTTTTGACATCTTGGACTATCGGTGCTTCCTTTTTTAGTGGCTGTGGTAGTTATTTTTTCGGCTCAACCCTTGGAGGCTCTTTGGGCCTTTCGTACGTCTTGATTTCAACAGCAGCCAGTATGTCTGGTGATTGTTCCCTCCGTGGTGGTGGCTGAAGGGCAGGTGGCTGCTGAAGCTTTGGGGACGGTCCTGCTTTGGGAGTTACTGAAGGCACCTTTTTACTCGCTTCCTATGTAACTGGCTTAGTTCCTGCTATCTGTTTATGCTAACCTCCCTTCAAGTCACCTGTTCTAGAAATGTCGATGTTGGGAATCTCCATAGAGTTTTGGTGTTGGTGATGTACTTCCACTCGTTTCGGTTCGTTGGTCGATATCGTAGTCTTACTTGAATTGGCAAGCTACTTCGCTTTCTGGAGTCTTTATTGATTCAGCTGTTGTTGTTATTATTATAGCTGTCTCGACCTCAACTGCTCCTGCTTTCGACGTTACCTTGCTTCTTCCTCGTTTCTTCTTCTCTCTTAGTCTCGTCTCCTGCGTTACTGCTCCTCGTATTCTGCTCGTTACTTCTCGCGTCTCTCCTGTTACTATCGTTCATATTTTAAACGTTCGGCTTGCCTTCTCTATTGCTCCCTGTTAATAAACTCCTCCATCTTTAGTTCTTGCTCCCGACGTATTTCATCGAGATTGGCCTGATAACCATCCAGCACAACGCCCCTCCCATTGAACTTTTGCTTTTGATCCCGGCTGGTCTTGGATTGCTCCTCGAGAATACGATATTTGTTGGTTTAGAGTTGTTTGTACAGAGATTCCCTTTTCTTGTCGAGATCGTCTTCAGTCCGCACTGTTCGTTCGGTATGCTCTTGTGCTTGTTTGCTACTTAGCTTCTTGTATGACGATAGAGCCTTCATAAACAAAATCTTGTGGGCTTCCTTTTCTTATTGCTATTGCAGCTTCTTGCGGATGATGTCCTCATTGTAGTTCTTCTCCATCAAAGGCTTCTCAAGCTCTCGACTGTTGTGTGATGCAAGAGGCCGAAACCTATCATAGTTTGAAAGGAAGCCAGCACTGTTACGCCCCTTTGATCCAGAAAAATGTTTGCGTTTGCTGTTACTAGGTCGTAGGTTTTGGTGTTGTATCGGTAGCTGCTGCTGCGACTTGTTGGATATAGTCTGGAAGGGTCTGAGTCTCTCTTGGCTCATCTCAGTTCGAGACAGGGATCTTGGCTTTTGTCTGGCAGTGGACTACCTTTGCTGCAGGTACTCCAGCATAATAATTATAACTATCGGACATGATCGAGACTTCCCACCAAACTGCAAAGAAAGAGAGAGACTACCCGCCCTACTTCGATTAGCTTACTCTCAAGAAAATCTTTTGGTTCGAGGCAGTGGGTGCCTTCATTTTATCAGTAGGTGCAACCAGCTGCTCGTACTCAACACTTAACGACATTTGCATCCCCAACATCGTGTTCTGGGTTAATGTGCTGTCCGGACCGTTCACAGGTGCCCATCTTAACGCCATGATCACACTCAGCTGGGTATTCAAATCAAACAAACCATTCAAACTTCCCGCTCTCTTTGTCGTGGTGTACATCCTCTCGCAGATCTTCGGAGCGATGTGCGGTGGCATCGCACTGTACTTTCTTCACAGTAAATTTCATACTACTAAGATGGCAAGGCTAGATTAGATCCCCTACGATCACATATGAAGGATAGTAGTGGCTTAGGAGGGATATGCTCACAGAAGCACTGATAGCTGCAATCTACGTATCGATTTGCCACATGCTCAATAAAAGGCATACAACCTTCGCAAGCGGGCAGTTCCAAACATGGATTGTTGCAGCAGTTGGGGTGCTATTCGCAAGACACTATTCTGTCCACTCTGGAGGCTGCATGAACCCTTCAGTAGCTATTGGTTTGAACCTGATCAGATATGCTCTGGAAGGACCCAACCCTGGATGGCAGTATCTCTACGTCTACGTGGTCTTCCCAATACTGGGTTCGCTAGTGGGTACTTTATTCTTCGACTACATCTTCTGCCGATGCCTTCCCAAGAAAATCACCAAGACGTGACATTATGTATTCCGACTACATCGCTGGGATTCAAACAATTTTTAATTTCAGTGTAGCCATGCTCAAGTTCATCAATGGCAAGGAATCCGATCTGACTGGCAAGGTTCTGCTGTTTGTAAGCACCAATCATAACTTCAGCCAGCCATTTCCATCGGTGGGGTGGGAACACTTGTGCTTGACATGTTCATCAGCAATAACAAGTTTGAGAGAGTCGGCTACTTTGCGACCAAGTACCTTGAACCGTGTGTGGGGATGCTGCCAGATAGCATTGCTAAAGAAACACTCGGGCTCCCTGCGGAGATCTATCTGAACGGCGATATCGTGATACTGCAGATTCGCAGTCGACCAAAGACTGGGAGGAAGGAAGCATTAGCCAAATAACTTGAAGCTTTTAGAAGTCAGTACAACTTTCGTCAGGTTATCATGGTATCCTCGATGTCAAACAGCATCAGGCCAGATTCGGAGATTAGTTCGGGGTACAATTCATTACTAATTCCAGCAAGCAGAACATTTATGTGAAGGTCAAAGGCGAGACCACCCTCAAGCTAGAAGGACTTTAGAAGCTTCAGGTCCTCTACGATCAAGGCGAGAAAACTGACGAGGACGAGTAGGACATTCTGGAACACTCCGGACTGAGCCTGAAAGTGTTTAAGTACTTCCAGCAGGTCGCCGGATTTTTCATCTTCTCAGACCCCGTCTGGGACATCAAGACCGCTGTCAAACTTGCGAAGCGTCTGCGGGAGGTCCTTGGCTTCAAGGAATTGTCGGAGCAAATAACTATAGTCCCCGAAGACCGAAAGGTTTGATTGTCATGCAATTGGGTCTCATAACAACTATGTCGGTGCTGTCATTTTGGCATGCATAAGTACACAAACTACTCATAACTGAGCACTCCATCTCCATCCCGATCAGCCTCGAGTATGATTGAATCAACTTGTTCGTCGGTGATGCGTGGGTTAAGCCCTACGAGCACCGCTTTCATATCTGCAGCAGTGATGTACCCATTTTTGTGGGAATCGAACACTGAATACAACTCCTTGATTTCATCTTCGATCTCGCTTTCCAAATTCTTTCGTGAAATGACCTCCAGCAGCGCATGAAAGTCAAGGAAGCTGTACTCCCCCACATCGATGCGATGTCGATACTGTCGCATCTCATCCTCCCCAATTGGCAAGTCAAGTTCCTTAAGTATCGCAATGAGGCCCTACATGCCTTGAAGATTGTACCTCCAAGTTTATCTGCTGTTCCTCGTTTTCGTACTTCACGAAGACCTGTCGGCACTACTCAATCTGCTATTAGGTAAGTACCTTGGCCATTCCATCCATTATATTCGCTGCTTCGAATTACGCAGAAAAGATCAACGTCCGTTTGTGTCAATTCGCCTGACCACCTGGTCAATATCCTCGTTCATGGCACGGACCTATCGTTCTATCGACTGCAGGTTGTCGAAGATCTTGTCGAGATACTCGTTGGTGGGGTTCAGCTTGATTTCCATATCGAACTTATGCACTTCGTCTTAAGTTCGTTTGAGACTACCCACAAAGCTTTGGAGGATGTTTTCTGTGGCAGCCCCTGTGTTCTGTCGACCCATATTCTTCAGTTTGGACAGAATGTTGCGTTGGCGGAACTATAGAGAACGGAGTTCACCTCCAAACTCGTAGTCTGTGCTCTCGGCAACTCTGCTAACACCTTCGAGCATGCGATCCAGCTGTTCAATGTGCAGCTGCTCAAGTTCGATTTCACGAGCGAACTCCATTTCCCTTTCTGTTCTCTCTGCTACTTCCCTGAGCCTCTTTTTCCAGTTTGTAAAGAGCTCACCGATCGTTGTGGTTGGACGGATCAGTTCGACTATAATTAACAATTTTCTTACGATCGGGGTCGGGTTGGTTTGCCGCAGAGGTAACTGGAGCAGTTTGCGAAGGACCAATCAGATTAGTGCGAGAGGGTTCAACTGAAAATGTATTTGCCAAAGGGCTTGTGCTGGAAGGAGCTATGGGGGCTGCTCCAAACAAATTGTTTCCTGTGTTTGCGGTTCCTGTTGCTCCAGTTGTTGCACCAGTTGTTACACCTGTTGTCCCAGCCGTTCCTGCTGTCCCAGTCGTTCCGGCTGTTCCTGTTGTTGCGGTATTTAAGGTTGTCCCGGCTACCCCAGTAGTTCCTGTTGTACCTGTTGTCAAATTATTCGATGGTGCGGATCCGACTGGCTGGTTAATGTTACCTCCGAAGTTAGGGGGAGATCCCGTACTGATAATATTCGAGGTAGTCATAGTAGTGTTGTTTGCGGTCTGATTCGAGAAAAGTGAACCAGTATTGTTGTTAGTGGTCAACCCTGTCAAACCCTTATTGGCATTGTTTGCATTGTTAGCAGCATTGGTGGCATTGGTGGCATTGCTAGCAGCGTTCATGGCATTTGTTGCATTGTTCGCATTGATCGTGTTGCCAAAAAGATTAGTGTTGGCAGATCCAGAGGGAAAAGCTGAGCTTCCAGCGTTATTTTGGGTGGTTGTGGTGTTGGTAGTTCCTTGATTAGTTCGGTTCAAACCCAAAGTGTTACTAGTGGTTGTGTTGTTGGTGTTCGTGGTCGGAGCGTTGTTTTTGGAGTTGCTAAACAGACCGTTTGAAGGTGGGTTAGTAGCTCCTGTGGTGTTTGTGGTGTTGGGCGCGTTATTACCACCGAGATTGCTCATGAAATTTAGTCCTGTGCTGGCTATGTTGGTTGTTTGCGTGTTGTTGGCAAAAAGGTTTGTACCAGGGAGACTGCCAGTGTTGCTTGGCGGATTTAATTGTGCACCAAACAGATTAGCGGTGTTGGTATTTGCTGCATCTTTATAGTCGAATCCATTACTTGATGTTGCAGGAGCACTACCCAAGGCAGAGGTTAAGTTGCCTGTGCTCGCTGCATTTGGGTTTGCAAAAGGGTTACCCTGCCCAGTACCAGTGGTTCCACCAATAGTCCCAGTTGCTGCTGGCGGGTTGGGATTCGTGGAAAACAGATTGTTGGTTGCAGGTTGAGCAAACTGGTTCGGCTTATTGGTTCCTGCAGTGCCCATATTGCCAAATATGTTGGTTGTTTGCGTGTTAGCAAAGAGGTTGGGGTTGGGGTTGTTGGCCATCACTTTCCCAAAATCTCAAATATAATACTGTTCAGGAACGCAGGTATAGCATCATGAAATCAACCTTCTTCTGCTTGAATTTCATTACAATCGAGCGGCGGCCTTACTTCTTCAGCGTAAAGGCCTCCAGCACGAACTTGTTATCGAACAGCTCTTCGTTCTACACCTGCTTCCAGAAGAAGTCGGTGAGCTTAGCAGATGTCATGGCGGCGACTAAGCTTGTTCCCTTGCTTTCTTCCGGGATCTTGGCCAGCTGCTGCTACATCAGCTTGTCGTGCCGAAGCTTCTCGAGGAAGGCTTCGATATTCAGAACTCCCTCGTATTCCGGAGCTGAGAGCTCAACCATAATCGGTGTCTTCGTGAAGCGTAGCTTCCTGATTATCTCCGTGAGGTCGGATTGTTCATCATCGAGATCTTCCGATTCGCATTCAATGTTCAGTTCCTTGATTTCGTGGATAAGCTTGTCAAATTCAGCTCGACCTTCTCCTTTCACGCTCTTCGGCATCTTCTCCAACACTGTATTCCAGTTCTTTTTAAAGCTGTTGGCTAGCAGGATTAGTGCTTCAACAGCTTTTTTATTTGTCTCCACACTGCTCTTCACTGGCCCTGCATTGTAGTCGCCACCCCATACCACCACGCCAAAGAAGAACACATTCTTTGTCACTTCGATGAAAGCATCGGTCTCATCCTCGAATGCTTCGGTGTCGGGGGTATACTCAAAGATGTCATACTTGAAATCTTCCTTGAAGGTCTCCCTAAGGAACTCTCCTAACACCGGGTTCTGGCACTTCTCAATTGAAAAGTCAAAGCCCTTATACTTTTCAGGAAGACTGGTGACATCAACTACCACAATTAAATCGTCCTCGGTGATAGTCTCCATAACCTCCCTTGCTCCAGCAAACCCCACCATGTTGCCGTGTTTATCCACAGTACTCTTCTCCTCCCCGTAGGTGATTTGGATGTTACAACAATCTGTTGGTAACTTTCCTGAAAAGTAGGCTTGCAGACATGTATACACTCCCAGCAGGTTATCCATGTGTGCTGTCCAGGTACTCCCGTCAAGCGTACACTTCACCACATCGAAGTTGTGATCTCCATGGCAGACAAAGAATATGCGGCTGGGCTCACGATACATGCAATTATTTCTAATCAATACTGGTAACATCGCTTGCGAACAACGTCTATCCGATAATCGACCTCCGAGCTATAATCTACAATGCGTCCCACAATTGTAGTATTGGTGGTGATAGCCGCTTCAATAACTGGAGTTTGTACCGGCAGCGTCAGCCCATCGGTAGTCGGACCCAACTACATCCAATCAAGTACCACACTGCTGCTATGCAGATTCTTACAGCGTAATAACCGATGTTGGACTCAAATCATACTCCAACCAACCTGTGAACTACCCGTTTACTCCTTTCAGCTCCGCGCCGATGGTGGTGTTGGGCATGTTCCGCTGGTACTAGCAAGCACAAAGCATCATCAGCTACAACGTGAGAGTTACTGGCGTTGGTACCACTAGCTTTAACGTGTCGTATGTTGTCGACAGTAACTGTACCATCAACCGGCAGGAGTACTGGTTCATCGCTATCGATCAGAACGCCTCTGCAAACTTTAACCTGCTGCCAAATATCAACTATATGGGAGATTGTAACTGGATTGGCCTATTTAGATTCCAACCTGATCACCGGAGGCAGTTCACAGAGTTGCAGTTCCCTGCAAATTGACTTTACCAAAGAACTGAGCGATCAGCCAAATAATTCACCCGCAGCATCAGCAACGGTTGGCGCTGCTGATAATAACCTCAAAATCCAAGTATTTCTACAGGGAGCTTCATTATCCAGCGGCAACAACCGACTTGTAGTCAGCATCTCCGGTGGAATATCTAGCTCAACTACCTACTTGATGACAGTGTGCACCAGCAGTAATTCACAAGTCACCCGCGTGACCTATGGTAGATTTATCTTCAATGACACTGCGCTAACCAACGGAGGCATGACAGTTGACTACGGACGGTTCGGATGGACTTCTAACTCCTGGACTCCAGCCTTCCCGACCTACCCCAGCTACAACCACTCGTGGTTTGTGGTCGGGCTCACTGAGTACAGCATCCCCACGAACTCCGTCATCGATTTTCTTTTCGATGCTGCAGTGAGTATGTCTGCGACCGGAAACATGAACTTCCAGTAAATGTATATCAACCACTGGTACATCTCTGGAATCGGCTGTAGTGTGTCCTTCCCTTACTACTACAGCACACTGGGAATGTGCTACGATGTGTGCCCAAATGGTTTCTATGGCCAGCTATCCTCCAGCACCTGCCAAGCCTGTGAAGTGACGTGTCTGACTTGCAGCATTGTTGCCAATAACTGCACTTCATGCGATGGCAGCCTCTTCAGAGCACTAAACAGTAGCACCCGCGCATGTGACTGCCAGACCGGCTATATCGACCCTGGAAGTGGTGTTTGTACTCCATGTAGTGATTTCTTGCCAAGTTGTAAAGCTTGTCCATCAACCAGCGTGTGCACTGCCTGTGATACTGCTCATGGTTTTATTCTAGTTGGAAACGGATGCTAATGTCCCGTCACTTCTTTCAACTCTTCAGGCAACTGTCAACTCTGCAGTAGCTCCATGTCGAGCTGCTACAATTGTACAAGCGCGAGTGTCTGCATCTACTGCTATGCAAGTTCACTGTCAGTATCGGCCGGCTCATCCTGTGATTGCGTCAGCAATACATACCGTAATGTTGCTGTCTTCGGAAACACTGACTGTTATTGTCCTGGCCCGTTTGTGAAAGTTGGCATGTACTGTGGGTGCCCTTCGCAATTCTACCAGAGTGGGTCAACTTGCCTTGCATGCCACGCACTATGCTACAACTGTACTGGCGGAAATGCCAACCAATGTACAAGTTGTCCACCAGGACCAACTCATTTGGATGCCACTAACTCTTGTATATGTGGACCAGGATACTACCAGCACGGTACACCCAGAATGTGTGATGCTTGTCCATATGAGTGTCAGGAGTGCAACGGTCTGCAGGGAACAAATTGCATTACTTGCAACTCCTCGAACCATCGAACCCTTGTAGGGACTTCATGCCCATGTGACACAAACTATACTGATGTCGGCAGAGGATTGTGCGATGCGGTGAGCTGTCCAGCTGGATACTATCTTGACCTGGCTAACCAGTGTTCCGATATCTGCGGAGACGGGCTTGTGTATTTGTCTGCATGTGATGATGGCAATACTGTTTCCGGCGATGGCTGTTCGTCGGACTGCACCACCTAAGCCAACTACACCTGCATTTATGGAAGTACAACAACTGCCTCGGTGTGCAGCTACAACCAACCCTTTACTGTACGAGTTCTCGACCAGTACAAAAATTTAACAGCAAATTCGTTAGATGTTACTCTTCAACTGACACCTCTTTTGCAGTACTTTGACCAACTAAACTTCTTGTCGATAGTGTCGAGTAACCTCAATGGGGCATCTCTAAGCTGCTCCTACCTTGGCAAAGGTGTGGTGGTCGTGCATATTGCCTATGCACAATCTCTCCAGAACGAGTCAGCCAGCTTGTATTTTACTCCTTCAAGCAGTAGCCAGTTCTTTGCTGTTCCTATCTCTACGGTGCAGTTCGATGTGAATCCAAACAATAACGTGCCGGCAGTGTTCTACGATACTCCTCTATATGACGAAGCAAACACTATCGGCATCCTGTCAATGGTCGTAGCTGGGCTAGGCTTAGTCGGGTTTCTGCTCGGATTGTACATGAGTAAGTTCATTGGGGTAGAACTAACTGGAGTCGTGCAGTTGTCCTTCATCGCTTTGATGTCACTGGAGCTTATGCATCCACTGATAGCGCCACTTTCTCAGCTAACTCTCTCTTCCGGCATCAACTCCGCTTATGCAGCGAACAGAACCAACTTGCTGAGTAGCATGTTTCCTGCAAGGTACCAAGCACTCGGTTACGGTCAAGACATGGCCTACAGCTTTAACTACATGGTTGCTGTGCTGGTACTCCCTTTTGTGGTGGCACTAGCCCTATACATTGCTTCACGCATCGCCAAACAGTCACAGGAAATATTGGCAAGATACTCTGTCACTGCATTGTGCGAATACGGATTCACAACGGTTCTGTTCCTGCTCTACTACATCACAACGTCAGTCCTCATCTTTGCCACTAATACCCGAGACGCGGATAGCACTCTCTTCGTCTTCAGTAATGTCGATGTTGTATTGGCACTGATGGCGACCATAAGCACATTCGTACTGTTTCAAATCAAACCCCAGGAGTTCGGTGACTACCGCAAAGCATTCAAACCTGACGCACTCAGCCAACACCATTACTGGGCAGTCATACTCTGCAGGTTACTCCTCGCAGTGGTCTTGGTGTTCGGTGGAGCGGTTGGATATGGCTGTTTCATCGCCCTGCTGTTCCCACTTGCCCATGGAATTTATGTGGCTGTACGCAGACCTTACATCGCCCTGGAGAATAATATTCGTGCAGCCATAAACAACCTGGTTGAAGTGCTGGTGCTCGCTATCTACGGCTACTACAGGATGGCTACGGACTATACCAACCACATTACATCAATGAATAACATGCTACCGTATATAGTGTTGGCACTGTTATTAATTTGCGTGATGGGAAATCTCGCTGTCATGATCAAGCAATGGCTTGGCAGGCGCAAACAATCAAAATAACTGCAGGAGAAGGCAAAGAATTAGGCTATGCTCGAGTTCAATAAGGCTGAGGAAGAAAGGTTTATGAAGTAATCCAATCGGCGCAAACTTCGAGATATCGCCTCTGCCAATGTCGTCCTCAGGTTAAGAAGAGGTAACGATTATGAAGATGGAAATGATTCCATGGCCATGCCGGTCATCGATAAGTCGTACATGCCAGTTACCTCCAACTACGAGGAGGAAGGAACCAGTGCTCAGCCAACGGGTAGGAACGAGGAGAAACTTTATTCGGATTCAGCACCGTATAAGGAAGAGTCGTCTCCGATACCAAAGGAGTCGAAGGTTAGAAAAACCCATCTTCAGCCTTTTAAGATGAAAGTTCCGAAGCAGAGCATGGCTACGCTGAACAAAGCACGAAAGTAAGATACTGGTCCCAAACTATCAGCGATGGATTTAATGGAGCACGACACCTTCAAACTACCAACCAGGTAAGAGGTACTTGGGAAGAAATAATCACCCATGAAAGCAGCGACAGTCTAAGAAGACGAAGTCAATCTGAACATCGACGACCCGATAAGACGAGCGTCAGCCGTATCAGGGGAGCCAAGCAAACAGCTTTCCATGTCTATAGATAACAGTCACCTGCAAACCATCAACCGAATCAAGAGTTCCTTAAACGCCAAACTCATTGTGAGTAAACCAAAGTACGTCGGAGAGGGCGTTGCCTTTTTCCGTGAACACGAAACGCAGATAATCGATAAGGCCTTTGACGCAATCTGACTTTCTTGTCGTATAAATTCCAAGTGATGATTGCACTAATCGTGGCATTTCTGATAGCCGTATTAGCGACCTTTCTCATACTCGGTCCTGAGAGCAACGATGAGGTTGCTGTGGAAAGCATACTCCAGCGCCGTTAGTTTATCTCATCCAAGCATAAGTGGGAGGATAGCCAAACCAAAGGATTCTACTTCTGCAGCTTGTGCAACAAACTCATGGTGGGTTTCTGGTCGAAGATCCTTGAATGCAAAAAGTGCGGAATAGTGGTGCACCAGTACTGCAAGCTAACTGTGCTGAAGAAACCTGACTGCAAATACATCATTAGCGGTAGTAATGGGACAGGGTTGCTTAAGAAGCCTGTGCATCAGTGGCGCAAGAGCATTCACTCTATCAACTCAATCTGCTCCTACTGTTAGTCTGTTTGCTCGGGGTTTGAAGCGTTGATGTGCCTTTGGTGTCATCGTATGAAACACGTCAATTGTAAAGCCGACGGGGAGGGTCAATGTGATCTCGGATCATTAAGGAACCTTATACTCTCGCCAAACGAGATTAGCTATGAGGGTGTATTCAACCCCAGCAGCATCTTCCGAAGCCTGAACAAGAAGAAGAAGGAACTTAAGGAGAAGACATCAGACGATAGTGAGAACGAACGAACTGACGAGATTCGGTTTCATATTCTGGACGCTAAGAAGACGCCAGTGGTGGTGCTAATCAACAAAAAGTCAGGTGGGCAGACCGGCAACGAGTATCTCAAGAACTTCTATCTACTCTTGAACCCATTGCAAGTGATCTCCATCCTTGATGAAGGGCTCGAACGTACATTATTCCATTAGCATAGGTCTGAAGATCTTCCAGGGAATCAAGAATTTAAAGATTGTTGTGGGAGGTGGTGACGGTACGGTGTGCAGTGTGCTCAACTATCTGACGGGTGGCGTAGTCGAGGAGTGGAAGACTAACAACCCTCCAGTTGCAGTATTTCCACTCGGAACAGGCAACGACCTCTCTCGAGCGTTAGGGTGGGGGTCTGGTGGTGAAGATTGTGACCCAAAACTTTATCTGGAGGAGCTGGAAAAGAAAGGACGCCAAACATCGATCGACCGATGGGTCATGACAATTTCTAATCCTCAAAGCGATGATGGCGAGAAGGTCTACACAATTTACAATTACTTGGGAGTCGGTTTGGACGCTCGTGTCTGTTACGACTTTCACAAAGTCAGAGAGAAGTACCCATCACTGTTCATCTCTCCACTGAGCAACAAATTAATCTACACGAACATGGGTGCTCTTGATTTGTTTGTCAAGAAGGGAGAAGTACTCATCAAGGATTATATCGTCGTGGAGGTTGATGGCAAGGTCATCAGCTTGGAGGGTCTTGAGAACATTGTGCTTCTCAATATCACTCATTGGGCTGGTGGGGTGTCAGGGCTTTGGAAGGAATCAGCCGAGTTCAAACCAAGCAGCATGAATGATGGCATCATTGAAATCCTCGGTGTCTCCGATATGCTTCACCTTGGTCAAATTCAAGTAGGAATGGACCTGCCCCTTCAAATTTCCCAAGGTAAGGAGGTCACCATCAAATCCATCGCTGACTGCGATATGAGCTTCCAAATCGATGGCGAGCCTTTCCAACTTAAATCTCCATTCCTCGTGAAAGTGGCGTTCAAGGATAAGGTAAACCTACTTGCCACAAGCAGTCCTAATCCTAACGAAAAGATGCGCCGAATCATTGATGAGGCTTTTGAAAAGGCTGTCATTGACCGCGACCAGTACCAATACTTGCTGGGCAAGCTGAACAGTTGACATCTACCATAATCCTTTATATGACATATACAACTTGGGCTGACGCCTTCTACAACATCCCACCTTACTCTTGGGCCTACGTGGGAATCGCGCTTTCCCTCGCTGCATCTATTCTCGGAGCTGGATGGTACTGCCACCCACTATGAAGGGGAATTTTCATCACCGGAGCCACCTTGCTGGGAGCTGCAGTCAAAGCACCACGCATCCGCTCAAAGAACCTAGTGAGGTAGCTAGCCTGCCATTCAGCGTTATCATGTGCGAAGCAGTGGCCATTTATGGTGTCATTATGGCCATTATCCTACAGGGCAAGATGAACCAAACCGAGATGTACGACAACAACTACCCGGAGCTTGTTTTTGCTGGGTATGCTCTCTTCTGGACTGGCATTACCGTTGGTTTTTCCAACCTTGCTTGCGGGTACTCACACCGTTGACTCAGCATTTGCGTCGGCATCACAGGATCTGGCTGTTCTATTGCCGATGCGCAAAACCCCGACAGCTTCATCAAAATTCTGGTGGTATAGATCTTCGGATCTGCACTGGGGCTGTTTGGCGTCATCGTTGGAATCATTCAAAGCGGAGATGGAACGTTCCCAAAGTGACCGCCCACCCTAAACTGTTCAAAGGAAGACGCTTATAGAAATATCAGTAGTTTTCCCGCATCTACTGCAGGAAGATCGAGGTAGTGATGAGCGACAACCCAACCACTCTGAGGTTGTTATCTTAATGTCGCTCTAGCTCATCCTCGATGCTGACGCAGTCGTCTTCGTCCTCGTCGAGGTTAATCCTCGAATCGATATCTGCGAAGGATATCCTGCGGATACTAATGTTAATGTTGGTCTTGATCAGCTAGTTGGTAGAGATTAGCGATTTAATTGGACTGATGACTTCTAATCGGGCGTTGCTGCAAGGCTTGCTCGGTTGCTGTTGCGGCAGCTACTTTATACTCTTTGCGCTGCGAGGTGGCTCCATGTCAATAGCTGGCAGCGGAGAATCTTGCTGTTCATCAGCGTTCTTGATTTTCCGACGTACGAGGCAGAGTAGGTGCCTAAATAAGCATCGGGTGTACTCTTTGTTCTTGAGGAAGTAGGGATGGCTGAAGACGCTTCGAGTGTTCTCCTTGCGAGCCTTGTGGAAGCCATACATGTTGAGCTGAAATAAGCCACAACGAACCTGCCTGATGAAGCTGTTGACGTTCCGATGCCGGAAGTACTTGGGTAACACAATTTCCTGGAACTTGTTGATGTCCTTGATGATGAATTCAGTGCCGCTGGTCGACCAAAAGATGATCTTGTGGAACTAGGCGTTCTGCATAAATGGCATACTTACACTGAGGATCTCATAGGTCTTGGCAACGAAGCCGGCGATATCGTTAGGACTCTCGGGTTTTTTGTCCTCCAACGTTTCCATGTTATTCGATTATACGATGGCTCAGCGGAACATATTAATAGCCTCGAATGGAACGTTGCAGAGCTTCAACCCATCGCTTCTATATGCCCTCCTTTGGGGCTCTGTAACGGTGGGGTTTACTGCGGAGCATCAGGTTAGTTACCTGGTATTGATCGTTGGCATATCTGTTGGAGAGCGAGAGGAAGTGATGGGACAACTCACCTTGGTGTCAGTTGAATGGGTGCCCATCCACAAAGAAATGCTGGTAAGATGCGTCCTGACCAATGTGGGTTTTAGAACATCAATGAACACCGATGACGCACATGCCATTCATCATTTCATTTACCGACAACCCCGCACGGATTTATCGCAGTAGACCACCTTTTCCAATCGATGTCGTTTGGGCATCTAAACCCAACTGAAATACATCTTCCTCAATACCCTCAACCATTTTCTAAAAAATTAAATTCGGGATTTGAGGTCGTGTCTGAGCAATGTAAAGCAAACTGTGTAAACCTGATTTAACAACAAAACCGCAAGGAATCAGTGGAAGCGGGTCTGATAGCAACAGTGGTTCAGCTTCTTCGCGTGGTCCAGTTTATGGCTCATCGTTGTACAGTTTATTCCGTAGTAGCAGTCGGCACGACCGCTGACTGCTGGCGGCAGCTCGCTGTTGATGTTCATGCGGTGACGCAACACCATCTGGAACCACAGCTGCTTCCAGCAGACATCGCACACAGCGGAATCTCCTCGAACTGTGACTTCGTGGCTAACAGCCGGGCCTACTGTAAGGATCTTCCTATCGCTGAGGTAGCGGAACTGGTCTTTGTTCAGGTAGTCGCGTATCATCATATCGAACACGTTCCTGGCTGAAAGCTTCTTAGAGAGCAGATAATTAGTGTAGGTGCTTAACTCGTAATCGTTGCCACGGAAGTTGTCCTTATCGATCTTTGCTGATCTGAAGCGCTCGCTGACAAGAGTCAGCTTGTTGCCACTACTCTTGCACGGTGGGAAGTACAGGTTGCAGAAATACTCCTCACAGATAACACAGCGCTGTTGAAGGCTATCGTCGTCGCGGGCAGCTATGAGTTTGCGGCAGTTACTGCAAGTCACGTGAGCCTGTGATGGTGAGCACTTGAACTTGTTGCGCTCCACCATGCATTCTCGGCAGACTGCTTTACTGCTTCCATCTTCATCGTCTGAACTTTTGGCACTCAGGTCTGAACCTTTCCGAGCTGCAGTTTTCTTGGCTTTGGTCTTTGTCACTGGGTTGGACTTGAGTACCACACCGGGAGCCCTTCCACTCTTTAGCAGCATTCCAGATGAGCTTTCTCCAGCGTCTAAGGATGATGCTGCCTTGCCAGTGACAATCTTGCATACGTCAACAGTATCCTGCTCAAATATATTGTTCTTCTTCAATTCTTGCTCCTCCTCAGCAGTCCGCTTGTCCTCGGGGTGACTCTTCAAATAGTCCTAGATAATGCTGGTGAAGGATGAATCCCTCTGGGCTGTGGTGATTTGCTTGCGGCATTTAATGCATTCCGATTTCTTTGACTTGACCAGGCTGGTGAGGCAGCTTCCGCAGAACCTGTGGTTGCAAGGATGTACTGCCACCGGGATGAACATTATCTCCAAACACATTGGACATGTAATTTGCTCTTTGATGCTATTCTTGAAGGTATCCATCTCGACCTTCTTGGCCTCGACCTACTACTTTTTCTTATTCAGCTCAGATTGCTTGTCGTCTTTAGGTTCGGGAGGAAGCACTTTGGTGTCTTACTTCTTTGGCTCTTCCGCCATCGGCACCGACGTGAGCTTGTAGTCGTACCCTACTGGATCTTTAACTTTGCTGGGGTGCAGCAGCCACAACTTGTCGCCATCAATCAGAGGGAGGCGAGCGCCCTTGCTCATCTTGGTATCGTTGACAAAGGTCCCATTGCTGGACAGATCCTCAACGAACACACCTGCTGCTTCTCGATGGATACAGCAGTGCTGTGCCGACAGCTTGTTGTTGTTAATCCTGACATCATTGGTGTCCTTCCTTCCAATAGTGGTCTTGTCGGTAGTAAGATCCACGTTGGAGCTACCTGTACCCACTGCCAACAAGGTTGCCCAAGCGGCCTTGCTATTGTTATCCATTGCTACGAATATATAAGGGGGTTGCGCCCAACACTTCTACTCCCAAATTAACCGGCATTCGCCAAAATTGATTAGGCGAGTTAGATCAGAAGTAGAATGAAGCTGGGTCGATAGTCGATCGAATTCCCTTTTCCATTTCCAGTTTGAACTCCTACGAGGGCATTGGCCCACGGGTCTTGACAATGAAACGGATCTGTGTTAGTCGTCAGCGATACCTCTTATAGCTTTTCCAGAATATACTTGATATAGACGTTTGGAGCGACTTCTTTTATGAACTTTCGCTGATAGTCCATAATGTTCGTCTTGGCGCCTTCTATAACGAGGCGATAGATGCATTCAACACGTTGGTGAGTCACCGCAACGTGTAACGGAGTTCGTCCGTAGCAGTCTCTGGCATCAAAGTTCGAGTGGAAGTCTTGAATTAGCATCCTCACGATATTCTGGAAGCCCTCCTTGGCAGCCCAGTGTAGCGCTGTCAAGTTTTGTTCGTCATGATCATAGGCCAGCATGGGATTGTCCTTAAGCATCTTTTCCACTTCGACGCTTCCCTCCTTAACCAAAGAAAAAAACTCCCGGCTATTGTGGTACTGATAAGCCTTGCTAAGCTTTACCCTCCGTTCGAACATTTCGTGAATATCGATCTTATAGTGGCGAACTTGCTTCACTATTTCGTTGACGGTCTGCTGAAACTTCTTGGCAAGTTCGAGTCCTCGTGCGCTGAACTTATACTTCTCCTTCTTCTTGACTGCAACTACAGCCTTCTACTTGTGCCAACCCATTGTCTGTATCACCCACTCGGCGAGTTCTCCAGGCTTTCGTTTTGGCCATTTCACGGGTTGGTCTGGAACTATTTAGTTGGTATAGGCGACGGGTTATAGCTTTGGCGGTGGTGCTGGTCCCCTCGGGAAGTACACCTTTAATCCGCGAGGAAGTTCTCGTATTTCCAGTGGTTAGCTCTCTGGCATGATGTGCCTTTCACATTTCAAGAACTCCTCGATTCTCAGAGAGTCATCAATAGGTGGTAGCGGTGGCTTCTCCATTGTCCGCGTGAGACGAGGCTTGGTGGATTATGATCGCTTCTCCAACTTTCTCCTCTTGTTGGAGTAGTACTTGAGGATCTTACTCTCCAGGTCAACGCTGGACTTCTTACTCATCCAATAATTTTATAGACAGGCAGCAGCTCAAAACACTATCAACTTCTTGCTCTTCTTGCACTGTGGTCTGTTACGGGGAATCTTGCCAATCTTTGGTCGTACCTTCTCCACCTCCATTTGATGCTTCTCTTCCTCTGCCTTGTCTTCTTCTTCGTCCTCGCTGGAAACTTCCTGGGCTTTCTTCCTTCGTGCACCGACGTACTGCAGTCCTGAACCTGGAATTGCTGAACTCCTTAAATCAACAATCCTTCCTGGCTTCAGTTTTGGAATAACTGCAGTAGGGTCATTAGGGTAGATGAAAGCATTCTTGGGTTCGGGTGTCCGATATTCGACTCCGAGGATGCTGGCCTCGAGCTTCTTGGAGATGGCTTCGGTTTCCTGCTGGGTGATCACATTCTCCACGTGTTCCCTACGCAGTGCTCTCCAACGCCTCTTGACCTTCGACCTCGCACCTTTGGCCATTGTTGATATTATTACTGTTTAAATCCCATGATTCACTGCTTCTTTCTAATGAGCAGGCAGGGCCGCTCGCGCCTAACCAAGTGGTATTCGTCGGCGATGTCGCAGAAGGAGAAGCAGAAGTTCCTCCGTGAGGTACTACATTGGTTAGCTTAGGTCAACACCATGGTGCTCACCCGTAAGCCGAAGATGTGCAACTTCCTAGACTACAAGGACTACAAGATCATCTACAAACGATACGCCTCACTGTACTTCATAACCATCGTCGACAAGGACGAAAACGAACTCATCATCCTTGAGCTCATCCAATCGTTCGTGGAGGTTCTCGACAAGTACTTCGGTAACGTCAGCGAACTCGACCTTATCTTCAACTTCCACAAGACCTACTTCATCCTCGACGAGTTGCTTAACAGCGGCTTCGTCAGCGAGAGCAGCCGCCCAATCATCATGAAGGAGCTTGAACGGCAAAAGTAGCTGCTACAAGAAGAGGACGCCGAGGAAAAGAGCGCGAAGAGATGATACAGCATTCACCCGACTATCAGGGTTAGGTAGTCTACGAAGCCATTCTTCAACGTCTCCGACAAGAAGTACACGTTGAATGAAAGCATTCTGGATTGATTAGGGGTTGAACTGGTGGGCCGGCACTGCACCTCCACCTCAATGTCACTGACAGTCTTGACGTGGACGGTTGCCAGCCTAAATCCGAACTGTCTGTGCTGGATCTGCTCGGAGTTAGGTTTGGCCAGGTCCCGGGCATACACGTGCATAAATTTGTCAGCCGTCACCACCAAAATAACTTCGGTGTAGTTGTCTTCCGACTGTCGGTAGTAGGCTTCGAAGCGTCGCAAGACTAACCGTTCAGGGTCAAACTCGTTCACGACCAAGCTGAATAATTTGGTGGATTACTTGAGGAGGTACTTTTCTAAGTGTTCCACAGTGAGCTGGTCGCTCTCCTTCATGTTAAGTGCCTGCTTGATTGTGAGTTTGAGGTCTTCTCCTAACAATTGGTCAGGTCTGTAGTTATACTACAGTAAGTCGAGTTCCGTAACAGGTGGTTGCTGGATTTGGCGACGGGAGTTGGCGAGTTTGTTGACTGCTCCTACGAACTTGCCCAGTAGTGTATCCAAGAGCGATCCGCGGGTGCATTATTCCTGCATTGCTAGCTCCCTGTATTTGAGAACTTCCCTTGCCAGTTAGTTTTGGGTGAGGCGCTGTTGCTCAGCGCATTCCAAAAACGCCATTAGAGTCAGATAAAGATCTTCGTTGTTCGGAAGAGCTGGAGTTACATTGCAAATGTACACGCAAGAAATTCGCATGCATTGCTTGCTTATTCGTTTTTCTTGCTAAGGATTTCTTCCAATCGCTCAACCCGCTGTTTGCCTAAGGCGAGGTGCAAGGATGATTCGTAGTTGGCCCTATCAGCCTCCTCCAAGTATTCGTTGAGAGAAGCTACCAGCGATCGGTACGTGACCTGAATTCCCAACGCCTCATCGTAGGTTTGGCTGAACTAGAGATTGGCTTGCCCATACAGTTGCGAACTTACTGTATTGATAGTTGCCACTGTAGGTTGTGGCAATGGGTGCACCGCGTACTGTCTCTATCTTAGGCCACTAGTATACGTAAGCTTCCACTCGCTGCTGCAGCATTTTCAATACTATTTTCATCTCCTCCTGGGAACCTACCACCCTTGCATCGAGGCGCATCAGCAATCCCTCCGTGACCTTGCGGTGGTTCCGTAAAAGCACTGATCGTTGGTGATCCCATTCCTTCAACTGCTGGTAGTTACTAGCTAGACGTTCACTTGCCACCCTCTGGGTTATCTAGATTTCGAATTTCTTTCTTGACTGTCTTCGCTATTCCATGTCAGGGATGATTAGTGATTGACATTTCGACTGGTCTCCTTAGACAGTTGGTTCGATTAGCTTGATAGAACAGAGCAACGGGTCGACCACTGGCTCTGGCTGCTGAGGTTCATCAAGCTGTGCAGTAAAAAACATGGGTGCAGAGTTAACTTATACATGCAATCGATCAATTATCGTCAAACATTGAGTTTATGTTGAAGTTGCGCGCAGGTGGAGGAGGGGAAGCATTGGTTGGTGCAGCTTGCGGAGCTATCGGTTGCTGGTTGGCTGGAACGGGTCCAGAAACGACTCGACGCTCGATAGTTTCCGATTGAAAGATGGTACGCTGTTGCACCAAAGAGGTGTTTGGATTGAACAAAGGGGGTGATTGAGCAGAAGGCTGGGGCTGGGTCGAAAGTTGAGGGTCACCGAGATTAATGACAATAGGACCTTGCCCTGGCTGTATTTCAGTATGATAGTGAGTCTGTTTGGAAGGAATCTGAACAATCGTCGATGGTGGCTGGTGCACAAAGGTTTGTTGTTGTACAACAGAGGGCTGGATGACTTCAGTCTGCTGAACAATTTGGGTTGGTTGTGCTGGAAGCATGGGTGATGGTGGAGGTGGGATACTCACCGACGGAATTGCTTGCTGTAGCTGGGCGGATTGTTGCTGCTGTCTTGCTATTTGCTGTTGTTGCTGTTGTTGCTGTTGTTGCTGAATAGTCTCCATGTGGGCTTGCTGCTCAGCCCTTTGACGAGCTAACGTTGCTTGTTCTACCTGTCTCAATGCCTACTGCTGTTGCTGCCAAGCACGCTGTTGCTCAATCTCTTGCATTAGCAACGGAGGCCCTTGAAACAGCGGCTACTGTGGAACCATTGTCACATTCTGTTGCACAACTACCGACTACTGTGGCTGATAGCTCCCGTCAGCAAGTGACCTCAGTCGGTTGGTGATCTGTTAAGGTGGTTGCGGAGGTTGGAATACTTGTTGTTGAGCAGCCTGTTAAACCATTGTCATCGGCGCAACATCAGCAGGTGGAATATATCTCATTTGTTCAGCTTGCCACCTTTGCAAATCCTGTTGCATCTGCATGGCTGCAAACTGCTGGTTAAGTTCGTAGGACTGTGCTGCAACTCGCATGCGCTGCCCGATTTCGCCCTCCGCAACACTTTGCTGCTGCAGTATTGTTCTTAGTCGAGCGCACTCCATATCCAACCTCTGAACCCTTTCGCTGAGAGGGTCAAAGTTGCTTGGAGGGTTAGTCAGCTCGCTTGTGAATGCAGCGTACTGCTGCCGGAGCTGGTTGTTCAATTCACGTGCTTGCTGGTAACTCACCTCTCTTAGCTGAATCTGGTAGAGAAGCAGCTGTTCCTGCTGGTTTAGCTCATCGACTTTGCTCTGCAGCTCTGCGTTGGTTCGAGTCAGCACAGTAACCTATGGCAACTCAATTGATTGCCGATTGTTCACTTCGGGTCCGACTCCAACGATCTTCTGGATGGCCACCGGAATCTCACCAGGTCTCTTACCAATTCGATTCTTCACAAACTACCTGAGAGTCTGATTCTAGCGCTGTAACCTTTCGTATCTCTGGGCGTCGAGGAAGTTGGTACCTCTCTCCCCGACCTTCAAACACTCAGTTCGCACTACTTCTAGCTGCTTCCTGAGCATCTTGATCTGGTCATCTTTGCGTTTGTCCTACTCAAACTTCCGTGGACGCGTTTCCAACTTGAAATAGGTGTCCGGCTGCACGTAGTCCTGTTCCAGTTGCTTTTGTAACCTGTAGTTCTCAAGCTTCAGTCGTTAAACATCTGGATTGGTTTGGCCAAGCTGTACCAAGTTGGCCTGAGGGTTCGCATTCACAGATATCCTCGTCATCAGCGCTTGATTTTCTCTAGCCTGCTTGTCGATGGCGATTCTTAGGTTGGCAGTCGATATCATCAACCTATCCAACTGACCAATGCACTCGCGGTGTCCCTGCGGATCCGCTGCCTTGAGTTTGCTGCTGAGTTCCTGTGCTGATTTGGAGCTCATGCAAATTAAATTAAGCACAGATATCGACTCCAATCAATCAGCCTTGCTCGAAAGCAGACTGCTCTTGGTTGCAGCTATGCTATTCTCGATTTCTTCGTCGCTAAACACAATCTCGTCATCTTCGTCGACTTAAACCTTGGATCGGGTGGCCTGTTTCTTCTGAATATACTTGTTGTATTCTGCACTCGCAGTCAGCCTCGCGAGCTACATCTCTGTTGTCTTCTTTTTGTGCTTCTCAAATTCCCGATACGTCATCCTTTTGTTTGGCTGTATAGGGGGTGTATAGTCATGATTGGGAGAAAGTAGGTACCGCTGGTAGGCGACTAGAGCCAGGTAGGCAATCACGAGCACAACGAGCATAACCATCAGCACAACCTGAAAGTTGGATTCCTTAAGCCCAACCAGCAGCTCCTTCAGCTGGCCCAAGCTCGACATCGAAATGGATTATAATGCCGACTGCAACCGCCATCATTAATTCTATACTAGTATGCGAGCAGAGAAGAAACCTACTCAAAGCAAGACCATCAGCTCCTGTGATGCACCTCCGTTGGACTTTTCGTTTAGGAACATCAGGCAGCTGGAATGTAACTGGTGTTGAGATATGTAGAGATTCTCCCGATGAAGCCACAGCAGGGACGCAGGAAGCCCATCATCGCATAGAGCGAATAGGCTAAGAAGCAGGACAAAGAGTCGGAAGCCGGCAATCGTCCTGAGAGTAAACCCGAGGAATAATTATTGGAGAAGCCAGCAGAGATCAAGCTGGAGATCGTTCGAACCATTGAGGTTTCAACCTTGATCGCAGCACAAACTCAGCAGAACATGTCGAAGTCGAAGAACGAGCCAGTGCTGGCACAGAAGAAAGTGCAATTGGTGGAGCTCACACCATCGAGTCTTTACCTCAGTTACAACAAGCTGCGTTCGCTGAAGGGGTTCTACGGGATAGTCAACGCAGTCTTCCCGGCTATTCAGAACCTCAGATGGTTGGATCTAGCTCACAATCAGTTGGTCGTCCTCGACTACGTACAGTGTTCACTGACATTAGGACTTCAAGGAACTTCCCATGCTCAAGACATTGTACCTGCACTGCAACTTTCTCAAGGATTTCGCTGAAGTGCAAAAACTCGCCCATCTAGAATAGTTGCGAGGATTCACAATCCACGGAAACCCACTGTAAAACCATACGCACTTCCGCACACTCATCATTGCGTTGCTGCCCAACGTTAACAAAATCGATTCAGCGCTGGTCACCAAACGGTAGAGCGAAACAGCTGCCTACTACATCAAGCATGCCAACTTCAAAAAGCTGCCAGTCATCGCCAACGCAGCCGAACCCAAGAACGACTCAGAGGGGTAGGATAACTGATAGATCTCTACTAATCGCAAAATCCCATTCACAAGTATTAGCCGTTATCGTCTGCTTGTAGTGGAGGGAAAACTTTCTACCGTATCTGAATTGAGCCGCTGTCGCCTAGTATTAATTAAGCCGGTGGCTAAAATATCTTATAATCATTCTCTCGATGGCTAAGAAAAGTGCGCCCAAGCCCCAATTGAAAAAGGATGTGAAGGCCAAGAAGATTGAGGACAAGAAGAAGGAGGCTGAGAAGGATGCGGCAAAGAAAGCGGCTGCAACCACACCCAAGGCTGGTAAAGCAGGCAAGGTATTCCTCGAATCGTATGTTAGGCGGCCTCGAATGATAAGCCCGACACAGAAGCCAAGGGACGCAAACAATCCACTACCAAGAAAGCTCCTGAGCCCAAACCCGCGAAAAGTGTGGCTAAAGACACCAAGAAAGCCGATCCTGTGGTGGCCAAGCCAGATGCCAAGAAGCAGAAGGCAACAGTGGCTATTGTTGATCCTGGACCAACTAAGAAAGTCAAGAAGGACGATGCTAAGGACGACAAGAAAGCTGACAAGAAGGACGACAAGAAGGACGACAAGAAGGACGACAAGAAGGACGACAAGAAGGATGATGACAAACAAATTGTCAAAGTCATCACCAAAGGTGGTGCTGCCGTCGATATCTTGGTTCCCAACCAGAGCAACTTCCGCGTGCTTCAAGATGCTGGAACTGTCTATTCAGCCACTCTCAATCAATCCAACCTGGATGCCAACAATAACAAGTTTTACATTATTCAAGTGCTTCAAGACGAAAAGAATGGTGCTATCTGGGTATGGAATCGTTGGGGACGTGTGGGTGTTCCAGGACAGAACGCCATGAAGGGGCCTATGCCAAAGGACGCTGCTATTCGAGACTTCAACAGCAAGAAGCACGACAAGACCGTTAAGGGAGACTACACCGAACTCGAGATCAAATATGACGAAGGTGATGATAAGCCCAAGGATGATGGCAAGCCCAAGAAGCCTTTGAAGACTGGCACCAGCAAGTTGGACCCCTCTGTACAAGGCCTTATGAACCTCATCTTCGACACAAACATTATGAACACGACCATGAAGGAAATCGGTTATGACGCCAAGAAGATGCCTTTGGGGAAGCTGGGTGACTCCACGATCAAGGAAGCTTACAAGGTCCTCAGTGGTTTGAGCACTGCTATCAAGCAAAAGAAACATGATGACATCAAGAGTCTTTCAAGCCAATTCTACAGTTTGATCCCACATGACTTTGGGTTCCAGAAGATGATCAACTTCATCCTGGACACTGAGGAAAAGGTGAAGCAAAAGCTGGATATGCTTGCAGCCATCAGTGACATGAAGATCACGACGAAGCTGCTGGAGAACCAGAACACTGACGAGGATGTGATCGACCAGAACTACAAGAAGCTGGGGTGTGATATCCAAGCAGTGGACAAAAACGTAAGACTTGTTGTAAAATTCAGTCAAAAGAGTACAAGCTGCTGGCGGACTATCTGCACAACACCAAGGAAGGCTGGAAGATAGATATCGATGCCATCTTCAAGATTAAGCGCGAGCCTGACGAAAAGAACTTTAACAAGAAAGTCGGTAACAACATGCTGCTGTGGCATGGTTCGCGTATCGCCAACTTCGTGGGTATTCTTTCTCAAGGGTTGAGGATTGCTCCACCGGAGGCACCTGTATCTGGCTACCTCTTCGGTAAGGGTATCTACCTTGCCGATATGATCGACAAGAGTGCTCACTATTGCCGATCTTACGGTTCCGACACGGCACTGTGTCTCCTCGTTGAGGTAGCGTATTTAGGTTATGCAGGGTGCGATCGGCACACCAAACGTTCTGCTACAGTCTAGCTATGAAGCCAAGGAGCAGATGGAGAAGAACAAAAAGGACAGCACTAAATGCCACGGAAGCAAGGCCCCACCTGAGAGCACCTACGTAAAGCTGGACGGTGTCACCGTGCCCGCTGGAAAACCCTCGCCAACCAACTCCGGCTCGTGGATGGGTCACAACGAGTATATCGTGTACAATGTAAGCCAAGCCAAGATCCGCTACGTGGTGCGCATGAAGATGAAGTGACGTCGAACATGTCGCAATATTATATTAATGGGATTTTTCCTCATCGGAACGCCACTCGTGGAGAACAGTCGGCCCACCACTATCAAGTAAATTCGTGATAGTGTGGCCAAGAAGGGTGTAGGCGAGGGCACCTAAATCAACCTGGAACGCGAGAAGTTCAAGATGGGCAACCTCGACACTTTGATGTTCATGAACGACAAACTCATCAAGCTGGAAAACAACCTGGAATCTTTATTGAAGAAGGTTGATCGGCAGTTCCTGGATATCAGCGAGCAGTCCACTCACAAGTGGGAGATCAAGGTACAGAGTGGGCAACTCTCCCCCGATCGATTCCTGTGTAAGTTCAAGTGGAGTGACTCGAAGTATCCACGCAGTTATCCCTTGAACAAGATCGTAGAGACCTTTGAAGGCAAGATGAATAACTTGGAGAACGAAGTGCGTCAGAAAAGTAATGCATACAACGAAACCAAAGCAAGCCTCAACCAAACCCAGCAGAAAGAGTAAATTCCGATGCTATGGTAGAGGCACATTTTTGGTGAAGGATCTCAACGATATCCTCGTTGAGCCCAACGTGAAGAGTAGCGAGTTTATCTACTCAAAATACCTGACCACTGTGGTGGTGATCGTTCCGATCTCCAACATCCACGATTTCGAAGAGCACTATGAACTTTTGACCGACAATGTTGTGCCGAAATCGGCACGCAGGTTGAATGTCCCTGAAAAGGATGGGCTGAGCATATGGTATAGTGTGCGTACTATTCAGGAAAGTGAACTTATTCACAGTCCGAATTGCAAAGAATGAAGATAGGCCTCCAGAAAACGATAAGGATAAAGAGAAAGAAAAGGAGAAGAAGCCTTTAGGACTGCGAGTCAACAGATAGCTCACCATCAGCCAAGAGTTTATCGAGAATTGCAGGGACAAGCTTAAACTTACAGCTCGAGAATTCACTTTCGAATCGGGTCTTGCTGATAAGCGAAAAGGTAAACGTGAGGAACTTCTCACGATCCTCGGACAGAAGCAGAAGGGCCTATACGACTGCTGCGAAACTTGCTTTTCCGAGGCCTTTGAACTGTATGTCCATGCGAAGATTCTGAGGCTGATCATTGAAGCCAACATGCGATTCGGCAAGGAGGATACTGTCTTCTACGCCATAAACTACGTCCCAGGCAAGGAGAAATACATCCAAAATGAGCTCATCGACATCTTCGGAGACAAGCAGTCCCAGGGTATCTTCAGTTATTGATGTAGGTCTGTACGGCACAAAGGACGAAATCGACGACACTGAGGACTTCTTCCCGTTCGTGTACATCCCCGTGTTGATTATCTGAACAATATACGCATGTAGCTATATCACAGTGCAATGAAACCGCCATTGATTTCTATGCGGAAGCTTGCCTCAGCGGTCGCCGCTTTCGGAGAGTACACTACTTTTAGTTTTCGGGAATGGTTTGTTTTGGAGACAAACAAATTTTCGTCGATTTAGCTGTCCCAAGATTTCCCCAGTGCTGCGACGATGGGCCTTTAGTTGGAGTAGTGTTTAATGGAATATTGGTTGTTCTCCACCAATGGTGATGCAGCGTTACTGACGAGCAGCACAGCAAAGCGGTGTGTCTTGGCGTGTTCCCTCAGGGTATTGACGAATTCCTTCTGCAACCGAGCCTTCTCGAAGATTGTATCCTTTTGGTAGCTATTCTGAGTTAGTGATTCAGTCTTGTCCAGTATGACTCTGGTGATATTGTCAACGATTAGCAGACCTGTCTGCTAGCGACCCTATTTTCTCTCCTGCTCTATTTGCTACAAGAACTCAACATAGCAACTGTCAAAGGTGGACTCACCCAGCAGGCAATGCCGAATGGTACAACCCTCGATACTGACAGTTTAGTTGATCTCTTCCTCATACTTTTCTTTGAGCTGCATGAACCGTTCGGTGTGAAGCCTCTTTTCGCTTGATATGTAGAAACTGTTGCTGCCGTACCTGGAGGCACCTAGCATCATCTGCATGCAGAGCTGCGTCTTGCCAGTACCACTTTCCCCGTATAGCTGAGCGATCATCCCCTTATGCAACCCGCCTTCTAATAGAGTGTCCAAGAAGGACAGTCCCGTCGGCAACAGCCAATGATAGTTGGCTGGCACTCCTTCGAACATATTGGCGCATTTCACTGTTTGGCGCGCTTCCTCAGCTTCCATTCAGTTTATTACAAAGAAATATGGCCAATCTGTCAACGCTTCTGGTGGTGACGTTCGGCCCAATCGAAGATCAGGTTGAGCTGGAGTCCAGTATTAACACCGAGGTCTCGGAACAGTCTTCGCAGCCAAACATAGTCAGGCTCCTCCTCGAACTCCAATGACTTGACGTAGTTAAAGTACAGTTCGAACTATTCTGAGGTTAATTAGGTTTGTACTGGGAAGACCTTCGCAAAGCAGTTCGACTGGAATGGACACCTTCTTCTCTTTGACTAGTAAGTTCAGCTTTGTCTAGCTATCAGCAATCATGTTTTGCCACGGTAGATAACCCTTGAGGAAGTAGATTAGCATGTAACCCAGTGATTAGAGATCGTCCCGTCTTGACTGTTCTGCATTATTGTGTAGGGTACCGATGCCCATATGGGCATGAATACTCAGGAACAGTTCGTTGCCACTTCCGGTTTGTATATTGCTTTCCCGAAGTGCCTTGTGGTTTCCTTCCTCGTCAACGTAGCCCCTGGTCTTCTCGAAATCAACCACAAAAATCTTGTCGGTCTTGGCTCCCAGCCCGACGAGGAAGTTCATCGGACGGATGTCACAGTACACTAACTTCTTTGCATGAATCGACTACAGTCGATCCAACAGTTGTTCAGCGATCATGATTGTAGTCTTCAACGTGAATCGTTTCTCGCAGTAGTCATACAGTTGTTCAAGCGATGGCCCAAGCAGATCGGTAACCAGAACATCGAAGTCGTGCTGCCTACCGAACCAGTACAGTTGAGGTACGCCTAATCATTAATCGAACTGGTACCGTTTCCCTTCAGCACCTTCAAGATCTTAGCCTCGTGTTCGAGACGGTTGTCCATGCGACGCGGTTCCAACTTTACGGCGACCTCCTTGTCATCATTGCTGGTGTCTATGCCTAAGTAGACCTTCGCAGATGCCGTCTCGCCGATCTTGTAGCGTGTTTGGTAGATCTTATTGAAGGTCAGTTACAGCTTCTCCATGGATTATAGCAAGATTAATCGAATCAGAAGACACGAGCTTCCACCCGTACCATACCCGCCTTCTTTTACTTGCTCCCTTCGAAGTAGTGTAATGGCACCTCTCGTAGCTGGCTTTGCTGTTTCATGATGTCAGAAACTTTGAGCCTGCCTATTCCAACGAGGTCGTCTTCCTTCATGGTTTACTTGTCCCAGATGCTCAGCTCAATGGTCATTTCGGGCTTAACATCGTCAAAAATGAAGGGTTGGTTCCATTGAGGATTCTTTCCCTTGAGGACATCAGTCTTATACTCCTTGTAGTTAACCTTTATGAGACAGTACGGTTTCATGTTGCCCAGTGCCTCTGTATCATGAGTGAGTTTGGCCTCAAGCACCTTGAAGTTGAGCGTAAGCTTTTCGTATACTGGCTCCTCTTGCTCTTGAACATCGATTTCTTCCTCCGAGAACTGCCGGAGGGAGGGCTCAGGGAACTGCGCCTCCTAGACCTTTTCCTCAAGCATAGTCTCGTAAGTCACTTCCAACTAGATAGCAGCAGCTAATTTGCCATTATTATGGAAAACCCCAAAGATGTTCTGCCGATGACCAGCTTGCAGCATCTCCAAATTGAGCACGCACACACCGATCTCCATGTGATAGTTGGGCATCTTCTTGTCAGCATTGAGCAGCTGGATCATGAGTTGACTATCATCTCGAAACACCAATGAGAGCGACTCATTCCAACTGAGCTAGTTTTGGATCGAGTCCAACGACAGCCGCTTCGAATCGGCAATGCGACTGCCTGCCTTGATTCTCACGAAGGGCGTGATCTTACTCGGCAGGTCTTCCTTGAGAATACGACCTCTTCCCACCACCACCTTGATCCCACCGGAAACCATAATAATTACGATGAGTTTGTACACCGGAACAATCTTGTGGCTGATAGTCATGGTCGTCGCAGGATTCTATATCCTCCGGCACGTGGGGAACAGCTCCCCATAGCACAAGAAGGGCGAGAACCAGAAGTACCCATGCTAACCTACTCAGAATTGCAGTCTTAACGATCGTGCTCTGCAGTATGTCGATGTGGATGATGTGGGCATGCTGCTACCTGCATCAGATGTACCCACTCATACGACCCAAGCTGTAAGAAATGTGATGGTCCGTATCATTCCCTTCTTCAACATCCAGCATCAAACATTCGCAATCACATTTAGAAGTCGTCGTCGTCATTGTCGTCTCCCAATTACTCACCCATCCGCTTCAGCAGGTTCTCGTTTAGGTGGGGTTCTTCGTCCTTCTCTTCCTCTTCGGGCTAGGGTTGTTGCTACTCCCCATCATCCAATTACATTTCGAAGCGAAGGATGGCTGCCACACCTGAGTAATTGTTCAACCGTTCGCCACTTTGGTGCAGACTGGAGAAGATGAAGGTTTCGCCGCCCTTTCTTCTGACATCATCAACCAACTGGTTATACACCTTCCGCTTTTTAAGGTCTCGAGTGCGGAACAGCTTATCGGAAATTAGAAGGCTTTAGATTGCGTTAGCTCTACTTGCGGTGAACACATCCTTTTCTGAGTAGGCGATGCGTTTGAAATTCGTCTTGATCATGGTCTCGAATTTCTTTAAAGCCTTTATTTACTTGATAGCCTTGCTGTCCTTGAGATAGTTAGCAACTGCCGGGTCGGCGAGTGCTTCATTAAGACTGCCGATGAATCCGGTGCTGGTCTTAATCAGCACAAACTTCTCGAGCTCCTTGCGGAAACCCTTATCAGCCTCGTTATTGCTCGCTTACTTCACGTATTTGAGGAACTGCTCATTCACAAAACCAGGGCTCGCCACGATCATGCATTTGATGTTTTCGTAATTGATTGTTTTGATGCCACGGTAGCACTCATCAAAGAAGCGCCCTAAAGACTTGCTGTGAATTTACTCCCCACTGCTTTTCTTTGACACGTTCTTTTCGATCTTCAGCTTGCGTAGGGTCATCGAGTTTTTGATATAGCAGATGTTCGCAATTCCTTCATCCATGACTATAGCCGCTACTTCGCAACCACTGGAGACCTCCGACACTTCCCTCAGCAAGCCAATATCGTAGCCTGTCCAGCACTCCTTGATAAGAGTGATCTTTTGGTTGAGCTGCAGCACGAATGTGTGGTACTGTCCGATTTTCATATCCTCGTTTTCGGCGACGTTTCGGCCTCGTATGCTAACTGTTAGGTAGTCGCCTTCAGCGAACGGCTCTACCTTAATTACGCATAGTGTGAGCATCAATTTCTTCTTCTATACGTCCTTAACTCCCGTCGTGTTTGTCTTTGTGACCTTTCGGAATGTTCGCATCTTAATGCAATCGCCCTCCTGGATGAGGTTGTACAGGTGCCAAAGGTCTTCCTCATCGGTTGGCATGAGAATTACATGACCCTCACTGTCTTTTTTGAAGGCTCTCTTGAGAATACGCATGATCGCTATGGTGAAATTATAGTTTCGAGAGTAATGCGGTCTCTGTCAGCAACTGAGCTGATTGATCAGAAGGTCAAGATGGTCGGTTAGTTCCGCAACAACCGACTAAACAAGAAGAAGGGACGTGATGCTGTACTCACTGTCAAGGAGTTATTTGGCAAGTTGCTTGTAGGCGATGAACTTGGAGTCTTGGGAATATGGCAGTGTGAGGGTCAGAAATTCGAGCGCACAAGAAAACTCATAGGGCATAGCCATGCCATCAAATGCTGCCTCATCGTCGATCTGTAACATGGAATAATCGCGAGTAGCTCTTCGGGCGAACTGAATAGCATCCGAGTGTGGAACTCTATGGACGGAATGTGCCTAGCCACCTTAAAGCATCATCGAGAGACAGTCTCCGCATTAGCATGTCTCCGAGGAGCAATACTGGTGAGTGCCAGCTACGACGGTCAAATTTGTATATGGGACCTCGCCAAGAAGTAGCTTTTACGAGAGGTGGATGCCCATGGCTATCCTATTCTCTGCATGGAAAAGTCATTCGATGAGAAGTACATTGTCACCGGTGGTGATGACTACTTTGTGCGTATCTGGTAAACCGAGAACTTCAATATGGTTGGCATGTGTATGTCTGAGACTGGCTCCATCACTAGTCTATGCATGCTTGCTGGGTAAAGGCTTGCCATGGGAACCTCAGGCGGTTAGATCAAAGTCTTTTCACTGGAGATAATATAGGCTGGAAAGGTTCAACGGGTACAGTTCAAAATTGCTGCCCATAAAGAAGCTGTCACGGGAATGACCTACCTACCACGAAAAAACTGGTTAGTGAGCGTTTCCGAGGACCGAAGCTTAAAGCTTTGGTAGGCAAAGTTAGGCACCCTAATGCATAGTATACCACTAGCCCACCCTGATAGTATCGCCTGTGTCACTCACTCACTGGACTAAACAACGTTGGTGAGTGGCTGCTGGGATGGCCTCATTCGGTTATGGCAACTGGCGTGATCCCGACAGCGAGTATTATGCTATCGTCGCATTGATTTTAACCTCGCCCAGTCAGAAACCAATAATATTAGAAATTTGAGAATGAGCATCAACGACTACCGAATTAATCGCATCATCGGGAAAGGTAGCTTCGCTACTGTCTTCAAGGCTTTCAGCCGCAAGACTCAGAAACCGGTGGCCATCAAAATCTTCTCGAAGAAGATGAGCAAGCAAGAGGAGGAGCTAGCGCGCAAAGAAGTATCGATCTCCCGGACTATCGACCATCCCAACATCATTCATCTGTATGATGAGTTCCGCCGTAACGACACCTGGTACATGGTGTTCGAGTACTGCGGTAAGGGAGATCTGGACAAACTTGTGGGCAAAAAAGGTACTCACAAGTATTATGTAGGAATGCTAAAGGAAGAGATAGTAGCGTTGCTAGCTGTTGAGCTTGTCGAAGCCGTCTTCTACCTGGCAGAAAAGAACATCGCTCATCGCGATATCAAGCCAGCGAATATACTCATCACCGACTAATTTGAGGTTAAACTCGCTGATCTGGGATTCGCAAAGGCAGTACACCAGTAGGAAGACTTCCTGAAGACATATGCCGGCACACCACTAATCATGGCGCCGGAAATCTTTGAAAGTGGTAAATACACCAACAAGTGCGACATTTGGTCGTTGGGAATAGTATTTTACCAATTACTATTCGGAACAGTCCCGTTTAATCCCAAGCGTGGTGGAATGGAAGATCTCATTGCTTTGGTCAAGAACGGGAAGCTCGAATTTCCCCGCGATATTACCGTTTCGCAAGAGGCCAAAGATATGATCTCGAAGTGTTTGGAAAAAAATCCAAGTAAGCGACCATCGGCTTCGGAACTGCGAATTCACCCTTGGCTGACCAAAGCAAGGCAATCTCAGGTACTGTCTCAATTGACGTAGGTCAAATTACCGCAGGTGCTTGCCTCCATGTACAACCAGGAGTCCCGACTCTTTGATGGCAATATGGAGGAGGAGGATATGGTCGACTAGTCTCATGTGCCAATCTAAATCAACAACAGCTTAAAGCGAGCTATTGATACCTTTGTGCAGGACTATCAGGACTCTGTGGAGAAGTTTCTGCGGAGCTATCGCGGACTTCTGCAGCTCTTCACAGAACGAGGAGAAGACCCAACCGCCGTACAAAATCTTCAGCAGTACTTCTACTGGAAGATCCAAGAGATGGAGCAGTTCAATCTCCAAATTCTCCTGCCGGACAGCAAATTCGACATCACTTGCCAAGAGTTTGGAAAACCCAAGTTAGCTGTTGACCAACTTCGTAAGTTCTTGCCGCTTGATTTCGTCGGCGAGCAGTCTGCGAAACTGAAGTTGAATATGCCGCGAACCCTTATAAAACACTTTGCCAAGGTCATGGAGATTCACGCACAGAAGATGGGCAACTCAGCGATCATACAGGCCACCACCAACATTACCCAATTTCTCAAGCCCACTTTCGACAATTTCAGTCTCAATGCGAAGATATGGACAACCATGACAGAAAAGCTTACTATCCTTACTCTCCGTGGGCTCAAGGATGTCAGCAAAAACGATATCCTCAGAATGATCTCGCAAAAGAAACAGGACCTGGGCATCCCTCTCATGGACATCCTGGATTTTGAGACTCGGCTCCCCAACAAGTTGCCCAAGAATGTCCATGACCTCATTCGAGGTCTCGAGGAAGCTAGAGGTCCGCTTCCTGAAAAGTGATTGTTGTCATCTAATATGTTCGTCTATCCTCGTTCGAAATACCCATGATTGCCGCTTTGCACTGTATTTCAGTAACAAGCCGCTTTTAAGCGTTCGTCAGGATCCCTCAGCCCCTTTATAATTCAGCGATTTCTCCTATAAACCAAATATGCTGGAAGCTGAGCCTGAAAAGCCTATCCCCATCGCATGTTACGTGTGCAAGCGCGGAGGTTCTCACCGTAGGTGGGAGCTCTGCTAGAACAACCATTACGAATTGGTTTGCTTTGATTGTGCTAGCAGTTTGGAGTCAGGGCAGTGCTGTGTGAGGGACTGCAGTGCTAAGACTCTGAACTTGCAGATTCGCGAAGTCGCCACAACCTATCAAAAATGGATGAAAAATCTCGCCAGCAACTTGTCTCTGCTCAGCAAGTATGAGTCAGTCGCCGAGGCACTTGTGGGGCTGCATGAAGATACGCGTATACCCTTTCAGCAGGCAGTGGAGTCTTTCTTGAAGACCCGGCCAGGCATCACTAGGAAGGTTCTCTTCCAAAACTATCTTGAAAAGTTAACGAAGTACATCATCAGTGCACGACTACCTTGCTGTCGGGAGGACCTCGCTCATATTATCGAGCAGGATGATAAAGCTAATACCGATCTGGATGCTCGAATCGCAGTCTACGAGGAGAAGACCCAAGCCATTTCCAAAAGCCCTCGCATTATCAACCCAGAGAAGGAAAGCATGAAACTGGAGAAGTACCCTATCAACTGCCTGATCTGCTTCAACAACTTCAACGTGATGTACAAATGGACCTACTGCGAGAACGACCATCTCCACAACAGTATTTGCTTCGAGTGTCTATACAAAGTAAGATAGTGTCCAGTCTGCAGAGGAAAGCTACGTACCTCCATCATCAAATCATGTGAGGATAGCCGTTTGGAGTGGGACTCAACCCTCAACCAGCATCTGAGCATCAACTAGATGATCAACTTGGTGATGAAGGACACCCTCAGTACCAGCACCAGGCAGACAATATTTGCGAAGCTGCAGCGAGAAAACTCGAGGATCAAGCCAATTTAGTTTGGAGACTACACAAAGTTGGTCGAGAACCTGTCGATGGAGTGGTGTCGGGAGCTTGACAGCTAAAAATACGATAGGATCTTTCAGATGATCGAAGCATACGAACAAGAGTACGAGCTCCTTATAAACCTTAAGAAGATCATTCAAGAAAAATTAGGGGAGTACTCGAAACGGTTCGAGAAAAAAGTAGTGGAGGTGAGTGACGATTCTTCATCAATCGAGAGTTCGGATCGGAGCGAAGTATCAAGAAGGGTCCCTCCAAGGAGACGGAGCCGTAGTTTCTCATCAGTTGACTCTCAAGAAAGCGAATCGTTAAGACCAGTAGAAAGAAGAAGGTCAAGATCAATAGAGCGTCGGCCAATTCCACGAAGGGATCCACGAGTAAATCGCAGTAGAAGCCGTAGCCGCAGCCGAAGTCGGGATAGGATATTCGAGGGCCGTCAACCAGATCGTCGTCCAGCAGCCCCAAGATAGAGATATAGAAATATGTTTGGTGGCGAGATCGGTGGAATACCGCCCATGGGTCGCCCATTCCCAGGCTACATGGATCGGCCACCATATCCCGGCGGTGGTTACTACTACTGACCGTGATTAATGAATGAGTCCAGAAAGTTTATAAGTAGTGGAAAGTCATGTCAGTTGGTCACCTTGCTGATGAACTCCGAAAAGGTCAGTTTTTACTGCTGGGTGAGTCGCCTAAAGAGTAGCACGAGGTCCCGGTTTCTATAGAAGGTACCAGTTTCAATGTTGAGGAACCGTACGAAGTCCTCGACGGTGAGGAAACCCTTCCTTTCAAGGTCAAGTCGGTCCTGCTCAAAACGTTCTTTCTTGAGAAGCTCAGCATTAAACTTCTTCTTAAGAGCTTGCTGCCATAAGTTCTAGCTAGTGAGGTACTTCTCGACAACTGTGGCAATGCTTTCGTGATAGTTCTTCATGGTGAAGAAAGGGTTGTGCTCTTCGAGAGAGTTAGTGAAGTGCTTCTCCACTTCTTGCAGAGACATATTAATGTGGTGCTTGGCGAGTTCGTTTCGGACTGCCTCCCATTTATTGGGTACATCGGCATTGTCCAACCAAATCTTAGCATTACGGAGTTCTTCATCGAGGCTGACCTGCTGCTTGAGTGCTTCGATAAACTTACGTGTTTATTAGCAGTCCCTTGGCAGGTCAGACTCGGCATCGTAAGCAACTGGTACAATTTTGAAGGTTAGCTTTTCAGCCTTTGGAATACCCTCTTAGTGAGCATCGTGGAAAGATTTTCGGTGAGTGTGTTGGGTACGACTGCGAAGCTCCTCGATTCTATCTCTGTTGGATGTGTCAGTAGGTGGTTTGAGCATCAAGCTATTGCTTTGGGAGGTCACAGTGAATGTTGATCGAGCTTCTAGGGCTGATTCCATTGGCGCTGAATACCTGCAGTTACGGTATTTTTCAGCGAGAAACTCCTCGGTGACCTTGTCGGGTTGGTAGGGTTCTTGGCGGCTTTCATGCTTGCTTTCCATTCGACTTGTGGGTGTGTACTTGCTCAATTTATCATCGTTTTGGTAACTTCGTTTTATCTCCTCAGCAGCCTGCTTACTGTTATAAACCGAAGCACGTTCGATGGCCGGAGGGTTGGAGCCTTCGTTCCATAAGCGCTTCTTTTCCTCTTCAGAATGTTTAATCTTCTGCTGAATTCGTTAAATCTCCTGGTCCAAATCTTTAATGCTTCTGACGTTGGAAGAGTTTCGCGCCGGGAGGCCAACGGAGGGCTCACGGGTTGTCGTTGTTGCTGAAACATTGTATCGTAATGTCAACGGTCGTTCAACAGGTGCGTCTGCTTTGACCTCCAACTCGCTTTTGATTGTTGATCGAGGAATGGAGTATCGGGCAGTTTTGCTTTCGTTCTTGATTGGCTGGTCTCCATTATTCTCAGTCTTATTGTAAATGTGGTCGCTGTTTGGGTAGCAGCTGGCATTGTGTCGAGCCACTGCGGTTGTCTCCTATCGAGCCTTGCTGTAATCAAACTTGAGGGGAGGGGGCTTAATAACTTCCACTGGCTTAGCCACAGGCTTGATAGGCAGATCTGTATTGTAGTTGACCTTCGCCTGACCTTTTGGAGCCGGTATTTCACTTTCGTTGATCGATTTGAGTATCTCCTTGATTCTCACATTGATCTTATCGATTGAGTCGATTCGTTGCCCGTTCACCTCCACCGTATTACCCTCGGGGTTATCGATGGGTTTGACCTCTTTACTGACGCTATTTGAGTAAGGCTTGCTGCTGTAGGAATCCTTGCTGTAACGTTATCGTAGCTTCGCAAGATCTGTTTCGGCTGTCTTCCGTTCGTAGGGAGTGTAGCTATATTTCCGACCGTCCAATTGCCTTTCCTACTTAACCGAGAACATATTGGTTGTAGATTGAGGCTCTCCAGTTGGTTTCTTTGTAAGGAACTCTTTTGTCTTCCATTCACCAAAGGCTCCTCGTTCTCCGACCGGTTCTACAAAAGACTCTTCCTAGTAGCGTACCGTTTCTGGTTTGGATTCTACCGACTCAATATTGATAAAGGAGAAGGTTCTTTGGATGGTAGGTTTGGCGTTGGGAGCAGCCTCTGCTTCGGGATATCGCGGAGTCTTGGATATTCCATTCAGCTCTTTCAGTGGACTTGTAGTCCTGTCGATGGACGATTTATTGACGGCCAGCTGGTTCTCGTACTTCTTACGAATCTGTTTGAGTTTCTCAGTGATATCCTCTCGACCGCGCTTGAGCTCGGGAGTCCCTTCTCTGGCCCTAAATGAAGGGCATGTTTAGATGGGGTCCTCAGCATTTTCCTTACTCCTCAGCTTGTAATTGAGGGATGGAACCAGCCGCTGCTGGCTTTTCTCTCCTGCCCTGGCATATTTCGAGGACAAAGCTGGCTCTTTCTGGAAGTTGCTGGCTAGCGACATAAAATTAACTTAATTATGACTAAAGTTTATTCAAAGGCCCGGGAAATGAGTCCGAGGAGCTATGATTGCTCAACTTCGCAATAGTGCCCTCTATAGCGTGCAATTGATTGCTTAAAAAATAAGGCATCAATCCATCTCCTTGTATTCTTGCCGCTTCCTTGACCGCAACTTACTTAGAATTGGAAGCGCTGTCACTAATCTTGTTTTCTTTCTTCGGGGCTTCACTGGGCTCTCTATCTCTGGGGATTCGATATCATTGGGGTGTTGATGTGTCGACACCCGATGCTCTTCCGTAAACAGAGAAACATCTTCAATCTGGCTATAGGTAAGTAGGTTATGCGCCAATTCCTCGCACTTGTTGATGATCATGGCAGTCCAAGGCAGCCTACGGTAGCCCTCTAACACCTAAATAACAGAAGAATTGACCTTGAGCGATCGTTCTTGAATGCACTCTTCCACGATCGGCACGTAAGCCGATATTTTCTTGTTGTTGTCCTTCCAAGCGAGCGTCCGAAACTGTACTGAATCACTAAAGCAACTACCAAGGAACTATCTGTAGTCTTCAACAAAATGTCGACTGTTGAAGACACGCGATAGGAAGGCCGAGTTCATTGTCTTCTGGGCACTGTTTTTCCTGACTAACATCATAGGTACTTGAAAGGCACCACAAAAGCTTCATCGAGCTCCTCGCGCTGGAAGTATTGCACTATGCAGTTCTTTTAGCTTGGATGCTCCCTTCTCCGGAACTTATCAACAGCGTACTTAAAGGACTTTCGCATACAGTATTTGATCATCTCCTACTTCGTCTTACGGAGGCGCTGAAACTTCTTCAGGAGGCAGTCGAAGATTTGAACTGGGAAAGGGTCGTCGTTTGAAGCTAACTGTTGGCGTTTTTTGTCGATTGGCGCCTGATCAATACCAACGTTGCGAGTAAGAATCTCCAGCATACTCCTTGATAGATCAATGGGCGTACATAATGGAAATCTCGCTTTATGAGATCGGTATAATGTAGTCCTTTGTCTCCAGCTGTAAGGCTTTTGTATCAGGCGTCTCCTCGATTTTAATGATCGTTTTTGGAGCTGGTTCGGCAACTGAACGTTGTGGCAAGCTCGGAGGGAACAGCATGTGGCTAGTGTAGTCAATTGGCATTCCCGGTGGTTCAAATGCACCGCTCATTTGACAGAACGGATGCATTGGTAGGTAGTACGACATCGGTGGGAAATGCCCTGGATGCCCGTACGGCAGCTCGCTGGAGCAGAACATTTGGGGATAATCCATCCCATTTCGTGACCAAAACATTAATTGTATTATCACCACCAATTATCCGGTCATCGCACTTAATTCGGTACACTCAATTTCGGGAAGGGAGAGACCGATCTTGAAGTTGTTGATGATCGTACAGTTACATTAAAGCTACGACAATACCTTTGCTCGAGCTGCCTTTAATCGAGCCACATGTTTGTTGGTCGTGATCCCATAGTTAGCACCGGCGTCGTCGGCTTCAACGGGAGCTGAACTGGGGTTTTATTTCGGATTATGTGATCGACTGTTCAACAATACACTATTATTAAGAAAGCGTCCACCCTCAGTTAATTTTGTTGGTGTGGGGTAACACGGTTAGATCAGCAGACCCTCCAGCTGGCTGACTATTGAATGCTGCGAGCTATAACCCTTGGTTTTGAAGTCATGCCAGTTGGTCCTAAGTTTTATGGTGGTTCTTCGGTCGTGCTCTGAAGTGCTCGAAGCAGGCAGGTTGCTAGTCTTCATTGAAATAAAATTCAGCATTATAATCTGCCGGGATTAATCCTACCCGCTCACGTTATAATAATAATGCTCAAGGAAAGCATAAGAAAGCAACGTCTACAGAAGTAAATGTACCGACTTGCCAGGCTAACACTCAGCAGCGATATGCCAGAGGTGTTTTTGGAAGAAGACCCTCTGACAGTGCTTGTAAGACGTCGATCGGCACTAGGACTGCGTCTACCTGACCTTACCATCGAAGTGGCTTTCCCTTAGAACTACCCGATGGAGCCGGCAGAGATACAAATCAAGGAGCCCAATCGCTCACCCAATGAATCTTCAAGCCTATGTAATTCAGTCGAGAGGGTAGATCAACTTCAAGAGTTGCCTTCAGTTCGTAATTGGAATGTCGGTGTATACACGGCCGATATTCTCCGGGAGCTTATCCCTATCGTACGGGACAAATGCCGGAACGAACTGCCGGACCGCGGCTCCAAGCGGCCATTTTCTGTTGTTCGCAACTATCGCCAGAAGGAGCAGGAACAATGGAAGGTCGATCCCCTCACAGGATTGTCAACAAAGCAGAACGGTGTTGCAACGCTCTCTAGGAAGGTGAGCAAACACCGCCGAAAGGAAGAGAACATCGAGACAAAAAACCTGAATCGACATTTCCGATCCAAGCTCAGAGAGATTCTAAGGTAAATAGACAGCGATAAGGCACGTGAGTTATATATCTACTTCCGACCGAATTGTGTGGGCTTCAAGGAAATTAGGTACGTGCTGAACATGAAGTGGTTCAATGACATTTTGAAAGAAGAACTGCGCAACGGTAACTTCCTGCGACGGATTGAGCAAAGTGTGATGGGGCTTTAATCCAAGCACCTATTGATAAAATACTACCCGATAATCGAGCACGCAGTCAATCATCCTGAGCTGTTCGAGAGATGGAAGTACTGAGGCATAAACTGATATCTATTATAATTTGCCAACCATCATGGATAATAGTATTATTCCCTGCCGCCGGTGGACGTTCGCCAAGGAGACTACGTAGTGTCTGCTGAGGTTTTGGTGAGTCACGGCGAGCTAGGGGATTCGAAAGAGAGGCGCTTCAAGGGACACTAATACACGACAATATGATAAGACAAGAATTCATCAAACTCCTCCGCAGAAAAGATTGGACAGGTAGATAGGGAGTGCTTCCTGCTCAATCATTGCATAAGCGGTTATCCGCCCTCAACCATCACTTAAGAAAATGCATAGGAACTAGGATTGGCAAATCAATGGGGCTGCTCTCCCCGGAATCTCACCGGACGGATTTTGCTGGAAGTATCTGTAGGGAGGGTTTGCTGCATTTCATCGGGATCCTTCTGCTGATTCAGCCGCGATGAAGTCTCGGCTGGGAAATTTTCCCTTGGAACTTGGTAGCGCTTAATTTATGGATTTAATTTCTCAGTCGTCTTTTCCAGCATGTTCGCGTTCAGCGGGCTGGTGCTGTTACGCAACCGAGAAGTGCCTTGATAGCTGCCGCTGATCGTCGTCTCGGTATTGTATGTCTGCAGTCCAGTGGGACCGCCCATGCCGCCCATGCCACTAACACCACCCACGCCCATAGCTGGCATTCTTGAGATTGGATAGCTTGGAGCAACATAGCTTGGTTGCATCTTCAATGAGGTCTTATCATTGAGCTGCCGATTGAGGTGAGTAATCAGCACATTATTCTCTTCAATGAGCTTTTTAGAAGTCGCAGCCCTTTCGAGATGTGCAGCCTCTGCAGTCTACAGCTCCTTAATCCTCTTCTTCAGGTCCTCACACTATCGCAGTATCTCGCTTTCACGATACTTGTTCTTGGTCAGGAGATCCTCCAATTCGTTGACCCTCTTCTCCTGGTTCTTGATGATCTCCTTGTTCTTATTGAGCTTGTCCTTTTTCAGTTGGTTCTTCTCCTTAAGCTCTTCGGTCCAGTTCATGAATTTTGCAATCTCTGCTTTAGCCTTTTCAAGGTCGCTTTAGAGCTTATCAGCTTGGTTCTTGTGGTATTCTGCTTTCTCCGTCATCGATTGCACCTGGCTGTTCACGTTTGTCTTGAGTTCCTGGTTAGACTCGATGATGGCTAGCTTGTCAGACAACTCTCGCTTAAGGTTCTCGGCGGTGCAGTGTAGTTCAGTGATTCGGTTGGAGAGGTTCAGCCTCTCGTCGGTAAATTCTTAGTTCTTTTTGAGGGCCTGCTTCAATCTGGTATCCAAGTTACCCACTTCCGACTCCTTTATGCCTAGCTGAGAGGTGAGTTCACGCTCTTTAGATTCTAAAAGATAAATTCTTTCCGTATTCTGCTGTTCTTTTTGCTTCAGTCGAGCCAATTGATCGTTCAGTTCTCGGATGTTCTGTTCATGTTGGTGGTTGGATGCCTTCTTCTCTTGTTCGTACTCCCTTGTGAGCTGACTCTCGCGTTGCATGTTATTCTATCTGAGTTCTTGTATCCTTTTCTGTTCGTTTAACTGTAACCCCTCTATTTTCTTTTGGTGCTCTCCCTCACACTGTCTCAGCGTCGCCTTTAGTGTCTAGTTTTCCCTGGCGTAAGTCTCAACACGATCCTTGAGTTTGCTATTCTCAATTGCCAGTTCCTCATTTACGGTTTTTTCTTTCGTCAGTTTTTCTGACAAGTAGTTCTTGATCTGCTCATCCGTAGCCATTTTGAACTTGAGTGCGAGATGGCACGATTCCTTGAATTTATTCGACTAAAGAATCGTTAGGGTGGCCTCCCCTCCCTTTCTGATATCGAAGACGCTGTAGAAGAAGGTCTGACTAGCAGCATCCTTCTCGTTCTCAAGAAACTCGAAATGCTGCACCAGCATATCCGGGAAGCCACTGAAGTCGATCTTGATTTTCTGCTAGTTTCGTAGCGCCATGTAGTCGCTTTCCTTGAGCACAAAGCTCCATAGGAAGAGGCTGCAATAACAAACGTCTGTACTGATTGCTGTCATCGGTAAGGTTGAGTTTGAGAGTACTACCACTCTTCTCAGTAACCGACAGCAACTGCATTCGTAGGTAGGTTGTGAAGTCGTCACGCTCGAAGGACTTGACCTTAACAGGAATGTTGCTGTCGAAGACCTATTTGTTGTCACGGTGGAGCGCACTTGATGGTTTGGGTTCGAAGACCCCACGTGAACCAGCATAGCTGTGCTCACTCCGCTCGTACTTCTGCCGCTGATCCTGCTGGAAGTCGCTTTCAAATAGCTCTTTAGAGGGTGTGTTCAGTGCAGATTCAAGGTTGTTTGGCCGGCGAAGTGCACCTCGGAACTCGTGCATTTGAATTATAATCGGCTTACGCCGTTCGATTTGAAGGTTTAACGGTCAAGTAAAGGTCGGAGAGGGTCGCGAAGGTGGCCTAGGTGGGGGTGGTTGGGTGGTGAGTGACTGTTCGGTTGTACGGTGCTGCAAATTGTACAGTTACAGTTCAGAGGCTAATCGAGCCGTGTCATGAGCAAGTGATTCCTTGCGCCGCCGGTTTTAGTTGATCCTATCCTACAGCTAATGTATAGGATATACCTGAAGTTCACGGTTGATCTTCTACTCCAACCTTATCCGTTCATCCTTTTCAGCAAGCAACTTCGAGAAGAACTTGCCAGCGATGACATCATCGATGCATGCTGTTCCCTCTACTGCCTCCATAAACCTTTGACCCAAGTAGTTGTTAGCTTCCTGCAACCTTCTATGGTACACTCGAACATTCTCCAGCACCTTGGACTATGCAAGAATCCGAGGCTCAGATGATCCTTTTCGGCACTCTATACGAAGGTCCATAAGCTATTCTACTCTTGCTTTCATGCGGCTTGCCAGCCTCGATTCCTCCGATCGATCGGAGAAGAACTCTTTCAGAGTTTGGTTTTATCTTCGAATGGTCTCTAGTTCTCGCTGGACCAGGGCCTGTTGGTCTCGAAGTTCGTTTCGCTCCTCCTCTACCTCCTTGCGTTCCTGCTGGACGAAAGCCACCTGTTAAATCAAGTGTTCAGCTATAGTCCTTTCATCGCCCACACCGTTCAGCTAAATTAAGGAGACTGCTACGTAGGCCAGTTGTGCATTATTCTTGTTGACCTTCTTCAGGTAGTCTTCGTAGAGCTATTGCATCGTCAATGATTGTCGTTCCTGCTGCAGCTTTAGGGACTTCAATCTTGATTCCAATTCAAGATTCTCCCGTTAAAGGTTACGCCACTTCCTGCCGCACAGCATATCTTCATTCCTCAGCCTCACTAAATTGCTGGCTATCCTCACAAGCACCTCCGATTGCTCCTCGACAAACTTCGTTTCCTGCAATGATCTGAATTATCTATTGGCTGTACCGACCACCATCCAATAGTGACTTAGCACAGCTTATGGCAGTCCTGTACTGCTAGGCCTCTTCTCCACGCTTGACAAGGAGTTCTTTGAGGAAGAACTTCTATTTACTCATGGTGTCACTGTCTGGGGCAAAGTTTGTGAGGTCGGTGAACTGGCTGTCGTGCTTGCGCTGTAACTCCGCTACGAACACGTTCAATGCCGTATTCTTTTTACGTTGCACTTCAATTTCGGTGGTTATGAGCCCGTTGGAGGCCTTCGTTCCCGTCAGTTCATCTTTGAGTTTGGCAGCTTCCCTATGAAGTGACTTATCCATGGCCTGTAGCTACTCTATTTTGGTTCTAAGATGCTCCAAGTACCTGAGCTGTTCGGTATCGTTAGCCTGCATATTGAAATTACAACGATCTGTGAAGTACTAGATGCGCAATTGCCGCTTTGCAATCTAAGGAGCGTATTCAACCAGCAATAAGCTATAATAAACCCGGAATGAGCAGTGTCACGCCTCAGCACAGATCAAGCCGCAGCGACCTTCCGAAGAATGCTCTGAAGTCGATTGACAGAGAGGTATAAACTCTAAAGAACCGCATACGCAAGCTTGAGATTCAGTAGGCAAAGACAAATGGCCAAGAAAAAATGGCGAATAACAAAGCAGCGCAGTTGTTTACCCGCAAGATGATAATTGAGTAGCTGGCACCACTGGTAATCGTAACAGCTCACACAGAAGCATCGTGACCTATCAGTCGAGCAAGTAGAACTTGAGTTACGCAAAAAGGAGATTCATCAGAGTAGGGCAGAACGATAGCAGGAAGTTCGAGACGTGAAGCAGGCTTTGTACTTGATGAAGCGTGAGCAAGCGAAGTAGCTTCACAAGAAGAAGTAAGAACTCAAGGAACAGATCGTAAATGACAAAAAGCAATTTATCAGCTAGCGGCAGGAGCGCCACGATAAAATCAAGGCAGGTACGACACACGATCGATACCTGTCGTTTATGCAGTAAAAGCTCACACGGGCAAGGATTGAGGAAAAGCTAAACAAGAAAAACAGATAGGATGAAATCTATAACAAGCTGGATAATATGAAGACGCTAGAATAGCGTGAGAAGATGCTCTTGGATAAGCTGAAGGATAGTCAGAAGAGATCTCTCGAAGCCGATCGAAGATATGCGATGGTTTACGAACTTCCAGGTGAAAAACTTGCTTCCCAAATGTTCCGCGACCACAATATAACCTACGATTACTGTACCCTCCAGGAAGCATCGCCAACCCGAAAACAGAGCAGTATTCACGAAAGTTCCAGCAGCGATCGCAGGAAAAAGCTTTTCCCACATCCCAAAGAACTGAGGGACCAGGCAGCCTTTGAGTATGTCCTTTCAGTCCTCCGAAAGCGCCACTCCGAAGGGAATTGAGACCTGTCCGACCAGAAACTATCAGTTTTGCGTACCAAACTAATTAAATTTCCACTACATACGATCAACCGCAGGCAATCTTGGAACAACCACCATGCACGCCCTTAGCATTGACATAGATCGTCGCGCAAGTAGGATCGATGAGCTCACCGAGAGTTTGGGTTTGGTTTCGTACCAATCTTCCTCTGTAAATTAAGTCGAAGTCCTTGATCTCAGGTTGGTCGGACAACAGAGAAAGGATCTTGGCCTTGAGTTCCTGCAACGACTCATCAGCCGAATAGCCCACAGTAAGCTTCTTGCCAAAATAGGTTGTTACCTCCAACTGCCTCTCCATCCACGATAATATTATATTCCAAGGGACGGTGGAATGACCGAGATAGTGGCCTACCAACATCCAAAGATCAATACCTTCACCCGCAGACCCGGGGTCGCACAAATCGCCAGCTATATAATCTTCACTGCACAAGTCATCACTTACTATGTCTGCTTAATACCGGAGGCCGCTGAGCACTTCAACGCAATGATAGTAATGCATACCGTCTATCCGGTCAGCCTCGCAGTGCTCATCGGTGTGACATTAGTGGCGAGCCTGATTGACCCTACGGACCCAGTGGTGATCGACTACATGCGTCACCGAAATGAGAACAGTACTTATGGTGCTAAGTGAGAGAAAACTTCGATACGTACCTCTACTACTATTGCCAAAAGTGCTCGAGTAGTTGTGACAAGAAATCCAAGCACTGCAACAGTTGCAACCGTTGTGTGAAAGACTTCGATCACCACTGCATCTGGATTAACAATTGTATCGGTGGCAGCAACTATCGCTGGTTCGTTGTGATGATTACAGCAGCAGCAATCAATATCGGAGCATATCTGGCTGCAGCCCTTTACGTTAACGTGCTTACGGGGTGGCCAGTCAAAGCGGCGAGCGTTACGGTATGGATTATTGGGATAGTCTGCGCAGTGCTGCTTGTATTGGACTTACATCTCGTTGGACTGCACATCTATCTGAACTGTAAAAGTATGTCAACCTTGGATCTAATTATCGAACGATAACGCGAAAACTCTGAGAAAAAGGAAAAGGAAAGGCATTAACAACAGAAAACAGGTACCAATTCGGCTACAATCTTGCCCCTCGATTCCACGCCAATGAAAGGAAGGTAGGAGGTAACCGCCGTAGTTCACAATAAGTAGTCCCAGGAGGATATCATCGGATCATCAGAGGCTATCAACGACGCTATCAATGACGCAGCCACTGAAAATCACTCCATCAACAAAAATCCCTCAGCGAACAAGAAGGTATTCGAAAGGCAGGTCACTAACTCATCTTCGAAGCTCGTTGCAATAAAGAACCAGCGAGGAAGCGCAAGCAAGCTCTTACCGTTGCCTATGAGTCCCAAGCAGTATGCCTCGACTAACAGCAACCTCTGATCCTCTCCGAGTTCTTTCTAATCAGCAAAGCTGTAAGATAATATATTGCTATGCAAACAAACTATGCCGCTTCGAACGGCGAAACTCTATCCGAGCAAGCCAGCGAGCAATCCATGACGGAATCTGTGACATGTCTGGAACAACGGGTGTTCGTGAAAGAACATTAGTAGAACAACAAGCTATTGGAAAAGCTCAAGGACTTTCTCAAGTTCGAGCGCCAAACTGTGCAAACATAGATTAACGAGCTGCGCAATCCCACTCCTTTTAGGAAGCCGGCACCCGCTGCTAGTGAAGCTGCGCCCTGCACGGATAATGACCTGGTGCAGGCCAACGAGCAACTTAAAAAGAGGGTGGCCGAACTAGAAAATGAGCTGACAGCCCTTCACGGACTATACAAGAAACGGCTATAAGAAGAAAGCTCGAAATCTAACGAAAAGAATGAGTTCTTTTTGCATCTAATCGACCAGCTGCATAATAAGCACACCGAAGAAGTCGAGTATTATCGGGGAGTCATTGCTGATTTTGAAGAGGAACGCAAACACATCACCAATATCGAGCTGAAAATGAGCCAGATCGGGATCGGCATCGAGGATATCGTCAAGGAAAGTTCAGAGCTAACCCGTCGCAACGAGTAGCTTGAGGGAAGACTGAGTCATTAACAACAACAGCTTACAGAAGTCCGAGCTGAACTGGATCGCTACCGCTAGCTTGCCAATACTTATCAAGCAAAGGCTGACGAATACGAAAAGTTGCGGCTACGCGGATTAAAGTACCAGAGGGATTTAGGAGAACTCATTGACGAGGCTGAGCAGCGACTAAAGGAGGCGCCCATAAGGGACAGCCACTCCTCTCTTTGTAAAATCACTGGAGTGGTGGCCATCAACTGTCCTCACTGTCGCCTGAACAACATTGAAGGCAAATACACAAAAATGTTCAGCCCGCAGAACTGACTTATTTTCTATCGGCGTACCTCATCACTTCTCGAGGTTGGCGGCAAGTCGAGCTACCCCGTAGACTAGAGCACCCAGCAGTAAGAACTTAACAGTTGCTGATGCTCGAGAGTGGTTGGCTTTAACAAAGTCAGCTTCGGTGTCTTCTGCGAGTCCGATAAAATGTTCTGTCGGGGCGACGTAAGGTTGCTTAAGTTGTTATGCAGTGCTGCAGCAGTCAAATGTTACCTTACTCTTGATTTCAGTGCTGAGGAGACTATCGACAGCGAGCTTGGCGACTGTTACGCGGGTGATTGTACCCGCACTTTTGTCTCCTTGCCCAATAGTATAGTCTGTGGGTGGAACCTCCTCGTACGACCCTTTCAGTCCCACAGGTCTCACAATCACATAGCTGAGTCCAGATCTGCGAAGGTAGTTCTCAGCATTTGCTTTATGTGCGTATATGTTGGACATGAAGATATTGAGCAACAGCGATATCGGATGCCAAGGTTTGGTGATTAGAGCTCCCGAGACCAACACATACCTCTCTACTTTGAACTCCTTGCTCAGGTCTATTAGTGTGCATTGCGAGTCGTACTCAACCTTTTGGGTTGATTGCTTGCTGTTGGCACTTGCACCCAGTGCACTCACCACGTGGGTTATCGGCCCGTAGGTTTATGAGGCTTCAAATGCCTTGCGTAGTTCCTCCTTGCCCTGCTTGTTTGTAAAGTCATTGCATTCACGGACAGACTCGAATGCGACCTACTTAATGCCAAACAGCTCGGTAACGCGGGCGTTCTTCCTCACTACCAGCCTAATCGGAACACGTTTTTCAATGAGAAAGTTCGCCAAGTGATAGCCCGTCTTGCCGGTGGCTCCTAATAGTAGCACGAATTGCTTCTTCTCAATCATACCTTAACTTAATAAGCATACAACAATCAATGCTCGCGGCGTGAACGGTTCTTCTCTTCGTGCAGCTCCTGTTTGGAAACTCGCAGCTTCTTCTGCAGTTCGCGTTCTTTGAAAGGATTGACACCGGGCTGTTTCTCCTCCATAATTGGCGGAACCATGTTGTTCTTCGATTTGCTGCCCCAGCGTGCCATGTATTGCTGTGTTTGCTCGTCGAACACCTTTCCAGAACGCCTGTGCTTCTTGATTCCCTTCTCTTGTGCAAATTTCTACCATTTGGTGGGCTCACGCTTCTTAGGGATCTTTCTGCTACGGGGAAACACAGTTTGACCGGGTGGCAGTTTCAGACTGTAGGCGGACTTGCTAAAATCGCGAAGCTGTAGCTCCTCAGGCAGTCGTTCTTGCTCATCCTTATTAGCCTTGAGCTTTCCGATGAGCTGGTTGAAGATGTAGTAGATGTTGCCTGCAGTGCGGTTGATGATAGCCTGGTTGATGTCCTCAGGGTCCTGCTATTCAGTAACGGGGTTGGCATCGAACAAGGTGAGGTTGCCGAGGTCGAGCTGCCGATTGCCTTATTCGTCCATTTGTCGTTGTTGAAAGCTTATTAACGTTTGATAAGGCAAATCAGGTGTTCTGTTCATCGATGCTGGCTTCGGACTACTCAATCTCCTCCTCCATCTGCAGTTCGGGGGCTACCAACACCTCCTTCTCGATCTTGCTGTATCGCAGTGCAAAGACGTACTCGGTGATGATTGCGCCAACAATGAGCACGGAAAGCAGAGCTAAACAGGTTCCCATGTTCACAGCTTGAGCCATGAAGTTGACGCAGAAGCTGTTGTACACGAATCTGAGTTCACTTGCGAGCACTGTGCAGTTTGTGGAAACCTGAATTCCTGCAAGTTTGCTATTGACCAGGTTCTGCAGCGTAGTCACACTTGTCGTAAAACTGCTAACTTTGCCCTTGAATGTTTGTAGGTTGGTGTTGAAGTTGCTGTTCAGTGTCTGCAGCGATGTCAAATCGTCTAATATGGCTTGGAATAGTTTGATACGGCTGTCGCGGAACCTTATTAGAGCATTTCCGTAGTTGACTATAATGGGGTAGCTGGCACTGCACGTCTGAGCAATACCCACGTACCGACTCCCAAAGTCAGTCTGCGACCATTTATCACGACCCTGAGCGATTGCCTCATTGAAACTAATGCAGAGTGGCGTGGTAGTCAGTGTTATCCCATTGACTGTAGTCGTACCTGGAGAATATCTGTTGTAGGCACTGATGCAGTTGGCGTTGTCGAAGACCCAGTAATCCTGTGAACAGTTCTGACCGTTGACTGCACGAAACGTGTAGTCGTTAAGAGATTTTAAAGAGTATTGTGGGTTCTTATCGTTGGTCTCCACAGCGTTGCTGTCGACTGTCACGCCATCGCGGTACTTGACCAAAGAGGCCATCCAACTCGTAATTTTGTTGTATGCGATGCTTGTGTCTACATACTGGCTGTTACTCGAGGTTGTCATGGCAGTGAACGAGTCAATGTTCGTGAAAAGAGACTGCACAGTCTGCATCTCACTGTACGCGTTGAAAGTACGCAGAATGTTTCCGTCGTCAAACAGGCATCCCTCAATGCGTGTAAGCACATTCTCAGAATAATAGCCGCCTAAGCGTTCGAACTCCGTCCTATTTGTGAGGCTCTTTTGGAAATAGTTACACACTTGGTAAGCTATGCTCCCTCCCGGTACAAAGATGAAGGTCAGGGCGATGACTCCAAGATAGCTCAACCCGAATATCACCCAAGATAGATGCACCATGAGCCTGCAGTTATAAATATCAAAGAGGTGAGTTGCGAACACACCCATCAGACCCACCAAAGCCGCCACCAGAGTAAAACCAAGCACTCCCTCGATGATGTACAAGAGCACCGAGAAGTTACTATCGATCTGAGCCTTCGAAAATGCATCTAGATCGGTGTTGAATTGCTTGAGACCTGCGTAGTACATATTCATCTGGTTCTGACTGAGCACCACGTTAGTCTGAATCAATACCTTGGAGTCCACTAGTTTCTTGGCCGATTGGTCAACAGCATAGGCAGTGTCAGATAACCTTTTGGTGGTGCGCAAGGTGGTATCGATCTCGTTGACCATTGTGCCTGAGGTGCCGTTCGGCCCCAACCCAGACGAGAGGAACACGGAGTTGATATCCAAAGTCGAGTTTGGGTCAGGACTTGCCAGAGTATTGTTGCGATAGCGTTTGAATAGGTTGATGTTGGACATCTGCTGGTTCGCCATATCATTGACCAGCCAATCGTTGTTGGTGAAGTACGTGTTAATGGCAGTGACTGCTGAATCCAGCGAACTGCTGATGTTCCCCAACTGGTTATTGATTGCTGGAATTCCAGTCCAACCAGAAGTTGCATCGCCTGACATCGCTGCATCGAGGGTTAAATACATCCCGCATTTGGTGTTGTCTACTGAGCTTTTCATTTCTGGAAGGGAAGTAAAAGCGAGCACACTCACTACTGCCACAGACATGCTAAACACTACTGCGAAACCAGTAACCACTCTCAACTCCGACTTCTTGTAAGGTTCTTTGCTGTAGTCCCTACGCCAATTGTCGCAGGGAGGGCAGCTTTTATCGAAGATGCAGCAGGCTATTGCAGTACACAGTCCCACAAGAAACACTACAGCAAATAGGATGTAGGGGATCGATAGGACCGTCACGTAGTTGAGGAGGTCAGTATTGTTACCCTGCACGACGATGTTCTCTACGCGGGTTGTGCTTGCTGTGCTGATGTATGCCGAAAATAGCGATGAAGCGCGATTGCTTAAAAGTACGTTGGCGTCGCTTGTCGTATTGGCCGTGCTCATCGAGAAGCTGCTAGGACAGTTGGTGTAGGCGATGTCACCAGCTAGCACACCCATAGAAAGCAGAAAGACCAGAAGAAGGTGGTTATAGCCCATGCCCGATTAATAAATACAGTCATCAAGTCGGAAGCGGGTTGAAGCAGACCTCGCAAACACTGACTCCGTAGTTATCGTACGTGCACATTGGGCACACGATGTTCTTGAAGACCGGTGGCGTGTCGATCATTGGGGCAGATTGGTAATGGTCTGGGGCTAGTGGGCCGATAAAACCACTGCTATGGGGGTTCGGGTAGCTGCTGCTTGAGGAGACCTGTGCATCTGTCAAGTTAGGAGCTGTCAGACCGGGGAGATCCTTCTTGCCAGTAGGTTCGACTTGCAGCCACTTGTCTATCGCTAGCTCTGTGTAGGGAGTGTTGGCATAGTATATACCTTCCGGGAGGTAAATATCTGCTTGGAGATGGGGGTGGTTGATTTTGAGGATGATTGGCAACTTGTTGGTAACCTTGATCATGATAATCCTGGGTTCGATATGCACATTGATAGGATGCTCTTCATCGGACAGCTGGGATTCCTTATAGGTAAAGAATTTGAGTGGACTGAGGTCGTAGTTACTATGCGCTTCGAAGAGATCCTTGCGTAGTGATTGGTTGTCGTGGCCAGTAGGCAGAGACTCTATCGTGTAAACGTGGTGGACTATCGTGGATATTAGCACTTCACCTTCTTTCAGAGGAGACAAATCTGGAAGGACATCAGTGTGATGGGTTCTACCGAAGATAACAATCGGCTGTGTTGAATACAGTAATTTCTCGTCTTCTTGAATTGGTCCCGGGATCAGGGCGGGTATGAGTGCTGGAACTTCAGTTGTTATAGTTGCATCGCCTTGAACCTACACTGTGGGTTAAACAACTGGGGGAGGTGGGATTTATGGTTCAGTTGAAATTTCCTTGCTAACGTCTTTTACATCCTCAACTGATTGGAGTTCTTCCGATTGAAGACCACGGGCAATTCTTAATTCGTTGAGCTTTGCTCGAACCACCACCATTGATTTGGCGAGCTCCGCAGACATCACCGCTCGATCACCATTCAGAGTAGGGTATTTCTCATTCTTCACGTCCTGGATGAACTTGTCGATCCAGTCCACATAGGTTGCGTAGCAGTAGCCTACATTATCTGCGACTTACTTGGCGGGGGGAGATCCAGCACGTACAGCATCGACTATTGGCTGCACACCAACGTATTCAGCAAGGTGCTCACACCAGCGACGCTGAAGTTATCAGGCGAGCGGCGCTGAGAAAATAACAGTTCGAGGACCGACTTGTAGTTGAGCTGGGAGAAGTAGAGGCTGCTCATGTAAGTTACCACCTGGCTGTCCACAGTGTTCTTGATGGAAAACTCGTTGCCAGCAGCGAGGTACTGTGGCACTCCGAATAGCCACCTGAGGCGCTGATGAGTGAATTCGTCCTTGATGAGCATGAAGGTGTGGATGAGCTACAATAAGCATACAATTTACCCCCATGCAGCACAGTGCGGATTCGTACCCCTCCGATTGGTTGATGGAGTGCACTAACAGTGCAGCGATGCCTTCCGATAGCCCAGCATTGTTTGTGCAGAACCTGACGATGAGGTAGCTGAGACTAGCAATATCCTGCTTATAGTTCTCCAGCACCAGACGGTAGAAATCAATGCTAGTTAAGCACTTACGCTCATTCTCTGTCAGAACGTGCAAGAACTTCTCCTATGGCTCTCGCTTGGCTGCGAGTTCGTTGTGGCTTGCTGATACCAGATTAACAATGGTCTGTATAATTGGGCCGAGAGATTGGGTACAGCTTTTGATGTACAGGTCATACTTCTTCTCGACTGTTCTGATAGGGCTTTTCTTTTCCAGTAACAGGTCAACTAGCTGGCAGATAATGTCTCTCTCAAAGCAGAACCGTTTTGAAGTGTCGTTGGTGCAGGTGAACCACTTGAGGAAGTCGAAGTAGTTGTAGCTTTTGAGCCAACCCTTGGGGACTTCAGTGTAGAGTACAGACAGATAGTCATTGAGGAACGCCAGAATCTTTTGCCTATAGGGGGTTGTCTCATCGTCGGTCTCCGAGAGCAAATCAACATTGCGCAGATGGATGATAATGTTGATGCACTTGTTGGCTGTCATACGGTATAGTTCTCTCACCAGCTGGTTGGTATTGGAGTGCAACACCTATGCATGCTTACGCAGGTCTGTGTTCATGAAGTACTTCTATGCTGCCAAAGGTGCTGCAAACTCAAGCACAAAGAGGTAGTGCCCGATAGTCTTGATGATTGTCTCATCGGGGTTGTACAGTTTGGATAGGTTGTCAATCAGTGTCTCCAGCATTTCATGTGTGCTTGCCAGCAGAGTTTGCTGCTCCTCCGATAGTTCTCTGTACTGGGAGTAGTAAGCCTTGAGCTGTTCAATTTGGAACTAGTCTTGAATGGGCTTGGGGATGCTTAGCTTGAGGAGGAAGTCGGTAACGAACCTCCGGAAGTACTCGTGGTGGTATTGGCGTTCATGGAAGAAAGAGCGGTTGTCCTTTTTCATCTCCTCCTCAAAGTTTGCTGGCAGTCGGTTCTTGAATGTTTTTACTACAAGCGAGTATTTACCCTCTTAGGTTTCCTCTGTGCTCACTGGTTCAGCGAATGCTTGGTAGATTGGCAACTCTTCTTTCGTGATGTTCTCGAGAACAATATCTGCCTTGTTGATCTTTTCGAATAGTAGGATGTAGGCATTCTTGGAGCGAGTGCTCTTAGAGTAAGCTGCCCACTCGCTGGCCTCTTCCTTCCCTCCGAACGCTTCTTCCTCGAGATCACGGATGTTGAACTCAGTGACTCTGGAATCATCGAACCTAATCCAACTGTCACCTTCCACTCGGATCAGGCTGTAGTAGTGACCACTTTCTGGTGTTCCAGAGTGAATGACCACTCCCTTCAGTCGGTATTGACAATCGGGTTCAGCTGGAAGCTCCTCTCCAGGTTACCTTCTCAAAAAATCCTTGAGATTAATGTTCATGGAAAACTCAAACTTGGTATGGATCTTGCGGTTCTCCATGACTTCGAGGTCGAAGACTATTCTTTGCAAGTGCACTATCAGGATGTTTGGGAGGGTGTGCAAGTGTGTCTCCTTAATCATTTCGCCTCTTCCTCCACACTCCTCACAGTAGAACTCACTGATGCTTTCCTTTTCTATAAAGCGGTTGAGACTCTCTAGCATGGTCTTCTTCTCTTTGATTTCTAGGAGAATGCTACGGAACTCTTCAACTTTGTAGCGTGGCTTACTACAGCTCTGGCATGTCATGGTCGAGATCGTCTTCCCACCGAATACATCCCTCAGAAGGTTTGAGTAGGGGGTTCCCTTCAATGTAGCTTCGAGCTTTTCAATGATGCTGTTCAGGAATTCCTGAGCATCCTCTTGCACTCCCACATTAATGTTCGGTTTGAAGGTGTAGCAAAATCCCTCTGGGTTGTAATCACTTCTCTCGCTGAGCTGAAGGTATGTAAACATCCTTTGCAGCTGGTACAATAAGTTATTGACGTGTTTGCGTCCCTTGACCTCCATTTCTGGCAGTTATGCTGGGAGTTGCATTCCGAGAATGGCATTCCGCAGCTCGGTGGTCATGAAGAACTGCTGCAACATGGAGTTCATGTAGCATATGCACCCAAGGTTATACAGTCCACTGTAGTTGATGGATCTCGGAGTACTATTCAGTTTGGGGTTAACTTCTTTGATGAATGAGTTGAGGTAGTAGATGATACCTTGAGGGTCAGTCATCAACAGCATATTGTAGAGGACTCTTCGGAGATCATGGTTGACAGTCCCATGGAGAATCTTCAGCAGTGTTGATTGGTAGCTTCCTGGGAGGCTCAGCTCCGGTTACTTCTGCAGAGTCGAATGCATGACTGCCAGTCTTCCGACGAGAATCTATTCGTTTTGAGCCGGTGAGTCCTCCACCTCTTTCTGCATGGCTGTAAATATCTTTTGGAGGTTCAGATTGGGACTGTCTCGAACGACTCTCGCAAGCAGTTCATAGAATTGTTTGGGTTGCCCTCCAACTGGAACCTCAACAAGGTTGAGTGCAAACCCATGCTGCTTCTCATGCAAGTAAAGGAAGTTGCAACAAATGAGTCGGATGGACTATTCAGGATGAAAGAGTCCCTACTTGAGAATCTGAGGGTGCACTTCTTGGGTTGAAATTGCCAGGCATAGTAAGGATTCAAGCATTTACGGAACCAGGCTATCGAACAGTTGGGGTAACAGCACTTCCACCAATTTGTTTTCGGGAAGCTGGATTAGACTGACCTAAAATGCATCGGGCAGTGGCTTGTTAAGCTCGGGCACCACGTTCAGTTCCCGAAGGGTCTTTAAGCAGAGGGAGAGGCTTTGCCGACTCATAGTCTTCATGTTTTTCAGTGGCGATGCAGTCAACAGCTCAGCTTCCTTAAGGATCTTTGAGTAGATCTGTTCCTCAATGAATTTCTTCTTCCAAGGCAGCAACACTTCGGAGGTCAATGCTACAGTCTCGATGTCGGATGTTATCGAAGTCGTTGAAGTCTGCTTCTTCAGTTCAGAAGCACTGGTCACAGTGACCTGTGGCTCAGCTGACTTCAGTTCTTCGGTCTTCTTGCTGAGTAAGTATTGCACTAAAGTTAGCCGATACCACACGTTGAACTCATCCCTCTCATTGAAGCTCACTTCATGCAGAATCTATCTCAGCACCTGGTGACTAGTGGGCAGTCGCTTCAGTAGCCTGATGGCCTTCTTCTTCAGTTGCTCATCTTGGCTTTGAGTAAGTGCAAAGAGGATGTCATAGCTGAAGGCGCAACGATAAAGCCTGAACCTGGTCATGTTGTGGTAGTCCACAGTCTCCTTGACTTGTTCGCATCGCTGAAGATCATGCCTATACCGAAGTGTTTCCAGATTACGCCAGACAGTTGGCTAGCGGTTTCGACAGGCCTCTTCGTAGAATTGCAGGAAGTTGGCAAGAGTAAGAATACCATCTTTATCATCATCGTAGCGATCGAAGGTCTAGGTAATTCGAGAGTCGTTGACGTTGCACTGATCTTGAGTGGAACCTTCTACGAACCTCACCAAGTCTTGCTTGCTCATCTTCCCGTCAGTGCTGAATCTTTGAAAGACCTAGGTGAAGACCTCGCGTGCCCTTGGAGTATAGTTTCTCGACTCGTCGAGGAGTTTTGCGAAGGGCATAGTCTACCGCTGCATTTTCTTTGCGACTAAATCCTTTCCGACAAGGTTGAGATCTTCAACTGCAAGCCCATTCTTGTTTTCTCTAACGGGCTCTTTCTCGTCAATATACAGCCTGATTTCGTTGGCGCTGCATTTGAATTGCACGGCGAGGGTGGTCAGTAGTTCATAAAGACTCTTGCTGCCTGGGAAAGGCACTTCGATGCGATTGGGAACATCGTGACCATAAGTTGCGTCGTTACGCACTTTTATTTTTAGATGTTCTGTAACGACCAGACTCGAATGTGCCAACAGATCACCGACGCCTTTCCTCTCAGTTTCGTTCATGAGTTCCTCGATGATGCTGTAGTAACCCAGCAGTTGACGTTGGTTACTTTCCTGATAGGCATCGTACAACTTGGAGAGGACTTGCTCGACAAATTCATTAGCGACAGTTCCGCGTTGCCCCACTTCACTATTACAGTGGATCGCTGCTAAGTAGCTTGCTGTTTCCTGCCTGACCTGCTCACTTGTTGTACTGGTAATGATCTCCAGGAGGCGGTTGTAGCATTTCAAGTCGTCTGGTCGACATCTGACCTCGAGGTTTTTGTCCTGTACGTTGACTATAAGCATTTCCTTGTTGATGTTCATGAACAACTCCCATATGCAATGTAGCTCCTCCTGGGTGTTGACTGAACGGCTGACTGCAGCAGCCAGCAGCTACTACGTCGTTTCGCCGAAGGACTGAGACAACAGACTGAATAGTTTAGGATAGTTCATCAGTCGAAGCAGCATTTCCGTCTTCAGCTGGCTGTCCTCAGGAAAGTTTTTGAAGTAGCGGCTCAGCAAAATATGCAGCAGGTCCATACAATTCTGCCTTTCATCCTTGCTAAGATCTGGTTGGTCTAATTTCTTCAGGAGGGTTAAGTGTAGCTCTCGTTCTATGACCATTCTGCTAATCAGTTGAGTATCCAGCCGCTTCTCGGGAGCATCGATGTCGCTCTCGGGGTAGAGTGAGATCATTCGACGAAGCAAAGTCATCATCAGGTCTGCCTTCCTGTCTATTAGGTCGATGGCTTTATCGAAGTACACCTCGATGTCAGCAACAGTGCTCCTCTCGAGTGTGATTTTTAGCAGCTCGATGAATTTGAAGGCAAGTCGTTCATCTGATATGGGTAGGGCAGTATTGCTGCTAATCAGCTGCCAAAGGATGTCTCGCCCCATCTGACAGTGAGCGTTTACCGAGTTCTTGCAGACACTAACAAGTAGATCCAACAAGTCATCCACAAATATTTCGTGTTGCCAGATTTGCAATCGATGCATGAGTTGCTCATACTGCATGTACCCGAACCGGTGAACGAGTGTATACAGCTTGGATAGCATTGATTTCCTCACTGACGGGTTCCCCTTTTCAGCGACATTAAGCACAAGGTCCAGCTGCTGCTGGGTCAGCCCTCCACATCTCACCAAGAACTCGAAGATACTTTCTCCCTGCTGGATCACTTGCTCGTGGTTTTACAAGTTCAGCACTTCCTATAAAACTCGCTTCTCGCATATCCACTCCTTGAACTCCGATTATGTCAACGATTTGCTATGCTTGTTTTGAATTTCGGTGGCAAACGTCGACAGTAGCTTAACTCCAAACAGTTTTTTTATGGCTAATTTGCAGCGTACCAGCGGAAGAGTAGCCTCCGCCACGAAATGTTCGCACCAATCCAGTTTTTACTTATCTAGCAGCAGCCTGTCGAAGAGAGATTAGCAGTTGCCCGTGACTTCCTGCATCAACTCCTTCGTTATGCCTCGTAAAAATTGCTAACTTGGCTGCGTAAATGCCTTCCAAACTGCTTCTCGTACCTTGTCAAACACACCAGCGAGGTGCGTGCTGTTGACCAACTTGCTAACCTGCTTCAGCATCGCCAGATACTTATCCACAAATTCCACGGAACGGTTCGAAAAGTTCTACCAGACTTTATCAGTTCCGGAGAGGAACAGCTCCGTCAGGTCAGTGGCTAGCTGGCGGTAGGCGGATCGTTTCATTGCTATTGGTTGTGAGTCTGGGTGGCTATGGTGATGCTTGCGGTCTTGTTCTATGCATACCTCATCCTCTGTTTGCGTTTATCTGATCGGGGGGAGTGATAAACCATTGACTGCAGCGCTGGGAGCCATAATTGGGTTAGGGAACTGGATCGTATACGTGTCAGAAATGATCGCCTCTTCCGTTTGCGGATGTGGGTTTTGCTCAGCAGTTACCTCAGTTACCTCGGCAGGTTTGGTATCTTTTGCTTCTTTATGTTCCTCCTCTGCAGGCTTATAAACCGCTTTCTTGAAGTCGAGCACTGCTAGGAGCAGTTCAGCTGCTTTCGGGGTGGCTCCTTGTCGAAATAAGTAGCAACCCGCTCTTACCAGTCCTCGAAGGGTTTGTTCCACCGGTTCAAGGATTGCTACTGGACTGGAATCGCGCACTGGCATCCCTACGAGCACTTTACCAATAGGCAACAACCCTTCTGTCAACAGCCTATCGATTTCCTTTTCGTCGAAAGTGGAAGTCTCTACTTAAGTGCATATCTGCAGCAGCTCCTGAAGGAGGACAGTTGAGTTGGGTACACCCTGCAAGCCTTGCTTGGCGAGCTCCACCCTTGCATTCTTCCACTCCTCCGTTGTACGCTTCTGTGGAAGCGCCTACGAGCTACCAATCATAAATTATAGGCAGTATGAACGGGAATCTGCACATAGTAGTGTTATCACATTTTGCCGAGTGGCGGCAGCTGAGTCGTCGGATCAACTGTTTTTTTGGGTGATTACACCGTAGATGGTTCTTCTTAGGGCTCTTATGGTTAAGTGAGTTCCTTGTTGAGCTTCTCCACCATTACGTTTGTTTGCTCAAAAAGTACCTCTTCATTAATAGCCCTGTCCACGAGGCTGTCTTCGCCTGTCCGGATGCTATCCATGATCGCCTGCGACTTGCTTTTATCGTACTCTACGACTCCGAGTAAGTAGTTGTACATTACAATCTTAGGTGTGATCTTATGGGTAAACCAACTTCTTGTCAGGAGAGTGGTCTGCACAACCGAGATAAGAGCGTTAGAGAACATATAGAGCACGATGCCGGATGGCCAATAGCATAGGAATGGTAACCACAGAATCAGAAAGATTTGGCACATTCCTCGGATGCGACTGATGAGGCTTTGGGCATTTTCCTTTGTAATAAAGCGTTGAAAATTCCAGTAGTAGAGCGCCACAGTGAGTATCGGCATGATGAAGTAGGGGTCAATACTAGCGAGTGACTGAATATAAGCTTGTTTGTACGGGTATGTAGAGAAGACTGGTATTTGCCACCTGTTCCTCAGAGATTAACCTACGGATGGAATACACCATGGTCACTATCAACGGGATGTTCAGGATGTTGTAGATGTAGAGACGGTACAGCTTTAGGTTTTGCCCTTTGATGATTTGGTATCCTGCTTTGAAGGAAAGCCAGAATTTAGAACGGAAGGGGAGGCTGGACACCTTCCAGATATTCTTCAGCTGCACAAGTACAGGTGAAACGGGTGCTAACTGACTAACCCTGCGCATCTGAACCAGCACAAGCGGCATGATGGTCAAGCGGATGGCCAGACAAGAACCCATGATGATTACCCACCAGGGTAGACCGATAGCGCTGTTTGCTGCAAGCATGAAATTCTTGACGCTCTCCACGAATGGTTCGATAGGTCGGAGAAGGTAGGGTATGTGTGCTAGGTAGTCAGGATCAAACGAAATGAGACGGTCCTAGGGCTAGCACCATTGTCTACGAAGTAGGGTTTGGATTGTTCCAAAGACTTGATCTTTTGCTGAATTTGAGGAGCCTCGGCTTGCAACTTTGCCAGCTGGTCAAGAGCTTGAGTGGAGAACCTGCGAGTCGCCATCTGTAAAATACGCAGCATTGGTTTGATGATACTTGCAATTATATAGCAGCTATCAATCCTCGGGTAGACCAATGTTTGCGTTGGCAGCGGCACCAGGTGGGCCGGGGGGAGCTGAGAGACTTGCATCTTCCTCTCCATCGTCGATAATGTAGGCGTTATCGTTGTAGTCGATTTCTTAAGGATCTCGCTCGCCAGAGAACATTCGGAACTGACGGGCATACTATTTGCCTTCCTCCTCCACAAACGTTGGGTAATGGCCTAACTCCATGTTCTTGAGATTGCGATGGTAACGCAGATTGTCACGTAGCCGAATAACAGTGCCAGCTTTGCCGGGGACGCTTCCGTACAGATAGACCAAGTTCCGATCGACATCGATTTTGAATACCCTCAACGACTATTGAATGGTGATGTCCTGACCCATCCGACCATACATCTTCTTCATTTTGAAGACTCGTCCAGGATCCTGTCTGCAGCCTGTCGAACCGAGCACTCTTGTGGTGGTTGAATTGCCATGGGTTGCTGGCTGCCTTCGGAAACGATACTGCTTGATTGTACCGCTGAATCCGTGCCCGACGGTCTTTCCAATTACATCAACCAACATTCCTGGAGTGTAATGCCTGGAGCTGATCATGTAACCAATTGGCAAGAGACAATCTTTAGTCACCTTGAATTCAGCCAGGTGTTTCTTGGGTGGTACTCCAGCCTTCATAAAGTGACCGATCTCTGGTTTCCTTAGCCGTTTAAGATTCTTTTGGCCACAACCCAATTGCACATGGTAGAATCCATCGTCGTTTTGCGGTTCCTTAATCTGCACAACCTGCACTCTATCCAGCTCAATGACGGTAACCGGCACCATATGCCCCCAATCGTCCCAGAGTGTGGTCATACCAAGCTTAACACCCACGGTACCAAGCCTTCTACTCTTTTCAGTGGGAGTGAACTCCTTTACCTGAGCAGCAACAGGCTTGTTGACCTGCTTGAGATAGTTGCCTAATGGCACCTCTGCATTGACACAACAATTACTCACAGGTCTAAATTTCTTGGTGACGGGATTTTGCTTATACAGCTCATTTGGCAGTTTGAACGGCTGTTCAATCTTCCCCTCCTTGGCCTTGGTTTACTTTCGACGCCTCGGCAACACTCCCTTAATCTTCATCAGTTGATAGTTGTAGAGCCTCTGGAGCTCACTGCGCGAAATGTGAAGTTCCAGTGACTTGTCGTGCTTCTTGATCAACGACATTTTCAGTCTATGGTAGTAGCAATCAGTACTTTGTTTGTTCTTCAATGTGGTCATCCTCCTGTTGCTTCTTCTTGGCTTCATTTTCCAACTCCGATTTGGACAGCTTCGCGGCCTTGTCATCACCGATGGCCTTCGCTGTTCGTTGTTCCTTGGAACGTCCAGGAATAGGTTTGGGCTTGGACCATTTGGCAAAGCCGTAGGTCAGGCAAGCCGCCCTCCTAAACAAACTCGTAAACATATTATTGATCAAACTCATACCTCTCTTAGCAAAAGCACCAGTGATGTTCCTTTTGAACGACCAGTTATATATTTTCGTTTGACTTTTCATGGGACCGAAGAAGGGAAAAGGTAACAACATCATACCATTGTAGAACCTGGCGCCGAGGACAACTAGGAAAAGGTGACCTTCCTCACCAACAAAGCACAGGCTCTGCAGTTCCAGATAAGTATCGAGGTCGTTATGCAGTTTGGGAGCAGGAAAGAGCTGATCGAGGCAAAACGGAGTAGAACCTGCTGCGGCAACGCATCATTCAACTTGACTAGTAGTTCAAAAGCTAAGGAGATAAGCTTTACAAGATAGCGTAGTCACTGTTAGATAACACAGTACAGAGATGAACCAGCAATACGCAGTCGCTGAAGACGATCTCAAACAGCAGGTGCTCAAGAAGAAGGCGGAGCTTGAGGATCGCTAGCAGCAAATCCGTAATGGCTGAAGTTAGTTAGAGAAGAGCAAGGAGTTCCATGAGAATTTGAAGAAGGAGTATGAGGAGAAGATAAGGCAGAAGGATGGTGAAATCACCGATCTCAAGAACAAGATGGCCGATTTATCAATTCAGTTCTCCAAAATGCTCCGGGAAACTCTTGAAAAGATGCAGGAACGAATAGAACTACAGCAGTGGGACAACGAAACTGACCCGCACCTCGTCAAGAAGATGAAGGACCTTTCCGAGAACTACAGCTGACAGTTGGTGGTGGAATCAGCAACTTTATAGTTTGGGTTGGGTCAATAAAACGAGCGTATTCTTTAAAACCCTTCGCAAGGCACCTGAAAGCCTCCATCTTCGTCTTGCCCTCTAACGACGAAACCCTTTTGTTTCGGTTGAGCAACACCGAACATTCTATCTACACGTAGGTAGCTTGCAGTATAAATTGATTAATGAATATTCGATTAGTGAAGCTAGGCATCGGTCTGCTTCTGGTACTCCTGATGGTGGGGCATAACTTCGTCTTCAATGCTCCCCAGTCCCTGCAGGATAGCATCATGTCGGTGCACCAGGTACCAATTACACAGTTTAACCTGCTCTATACTCTGCAAACGCTTCCTACAATATTCCTCATCATCCCACTAGGCTTCCTCTACGATAGCTACGGTGCTGGTATGCTCATCCCGTCGGCATTGCTCGCAGTCATAGGTCAAGTGCTCATGATAATATATACCCCCTTGCGGTCGAGCTTCTCGTTCATCATGATGATCACAGGCAGAGTTCTGCAGGGCATCAGCGCAGAAATTCTGTATATGGGACAGGGAGTGCTTGCAACCAAATGGATGGGGAGTCTTGTGGGTTTCATTCTCGTTCTACCAGAGATTGGTGAGATCGGCAATGCCTTCATTACCCCAATTCTGAACATCCACGGTGGGCTGTACCTTGCGCTTGTCGTGGGATTGATACTTTGCGTGGTGAGTGTCATCGCGTCTATCCTTCTCTACTTCTTTGACAAGAAACATGAAAGATCTTTTCTGGCAGAGTCTCTTCCGACTGGAGAAGTTGCCTCAGAAGAGGTCAATTGTTCAAGAGTTCGCGAATACAGCAGCCTCTTTTGGGTGCTGATTCTAATCTGCGCGATTGACGAGAGCATCTACATCCCCTTTATGGACAATGCTAACACGATGATACAACTGAGATTCGGAGTTGAGTACAGCAAGACGGGTGTGTACTTGTGTATACCTTTCGCTGCAGCAAGTACGAGTGAATTTAGCATAGTTCTATCTACGATCATCTTCGGGCTGCTCCTCAAGCGTTTCACTCGAAGAAAGCTGACACTGATATCAGGAATCATTGGGCTAGCAGCCCATACGATAATATACATGCTGCCCAATACAAAGGAGCCGACCGCACTCAGCCTCGTTATGGTTGCGCTGTCATTCTTTTTGTTTGGATTTGGGCTGGGCAGCTACTACTCCATCATCTATCCCATGGTGGGGCTATCCGTCAAAAAGGAGCACACCGGTAACCAAATACTAATGCAGGAACTGCCTATGCCATTGTTAGCTTTGTCCAAGCACTCGGTATGACGATTTACCCTTAGATCTCGGCATTTATCATTGAAAGAGGAGTCACTCAAGACGTCGGTTATACCAACTCAAGTCTTCTGTACATTCTAACCGCCGTGGCAGGCATGGCTGGCTGTCTCTATCTGCTCAAGCGCAGCGAGAAGATCTTAACGACTTCTGATGCAGAATAGTATCCTTCGCAACCAGACACCACCGACCATAACCTTCAAGATTATGAAAATTTGGCATTGTAAAATGGGGGATCTTCTCGCCCTCGTCTGGAATAGGTCCTACCAACCGTATCAACTCTCTCCAAAGAGACGCTTTGACTGTGAATGTACTCATTCCTTTCCAAATCAGAGAATGAAGGTATTGTAGGAGGTCAATTGGTTTCGATCGGGCAGCTCCAGAACTTCTTGTAGCGATCTTCGTTACGCTTAAGAATATCCTCAATGGGGCCGAGAACACGCTTGAAAGCGCTTCTCTCGATGCTCACGATCTTGGTGAAAGTCAAAGCCTTGACGCTAGCCTGTCGTGGGATGTTTCGGACGAGTGCAATCTCCCCGAAGTAGTCACCATCCTTGTAGTTGTAGACTGTTACGGGATCGTCATCTACTGTAGAATGAAACTGGTACGTTCACTAGAACGTCGTTCGGCAACAAGCTTGCCAGTAACAACGATGTAGAAGCTATCACCGATGTCGCCCTGCCGGATCACATAGTCTCCTGGGTTATACGTAGTCTCCTTCAAGACATCGCAGATTTGAGACCTAAGTTTAAAGCTGGCTGTACCTCTCATAGGGGTCGATGGAATCCAGAAGCTCCACCTTCTTCAGAGTGTTTTCAAAGAGACTGCGCTTTTTTTCAGCAGCCTCCTTTACAATATGGTTAAAGGTGGTTCGATCAAGCTGGAAGAGCTTGCCGTTAGACTTGGCCTTGATAGTGGCGGCACGAGGAGCATTGTACAGCAAGGCAAGCTCACCGAATGCATCTCCAGTTGCGTAGGTCTTGAGATACTTATCTTCGCCATCAATTTTCTTGTAACATTCGAAGTCACCTTCTTCGACCATATAGAGAACATCCCCACCATCGCCCTCACGGATGACGAACTGGCCAGCCTGGTATTCCTTCTCCTCCATAGCTCCCATAACAATCTCGGCATCTTGACTATCGAGATTCTTGAAAAGAATAGAATTTCGCAGAAGGATTAGAATACGGGTCTTAGTGTCCTCGCTCTTGGGGATGACCTGTATAACCAAAGCCAAATACCTTAGCGATGAACGACTCTTTCTTGTTGAACTCGCCGTAGACCTCGGCGGAAACCCCTGAACGATTCCGCTTAGCAACTCCACTATTCTTCTTGAGCTTGAAGCTGGCATCATCGATCACGTCGTTTTCTTCGTCAGAAAGTTCTGCCACGTCATTGGTGTGCTTCTTGGCTGCTTCGCCTTGGATAAGCCGAGGTTGTACCATGCTTCTTGAACCAGTCAATGCAGAAAGTAATGATGTTCTCTGGGCGTGACTTGACCAACGCCACGGTCAGTGGCTCCATGATAGGGTTGATGCGCTCCTTGAGGTAGGTTTGGATCTCTGTTTTCTTTTTGTCCATTTTCAAATGATTTCTAAATTATAGATTTCCAATAAGTTCTATGGTTTTAAGGCTGCTCGAAGGCGCAGAATCAACTATTGCTAAGATTGGTTGAAGGTTGGATTGGGCGTTATGGGACAATTGCTATCGTAATGCAAAGACCGTCAGGGGAAAGACTCATTCTTGAGCGAAAACCGGCGGCAGCTGGGTCGATAATGAACCACTATGGAGTTAAATGGTTGCTGGCTACCAATGTGTCCATTAGTTTGCATCAGCTCCACCACCAACCTTAATCAATGCGTTCTCTCATGAGAGCTCAGCATTTAAAACCAAAGTCGACGGCACAGGAAATTCGATTGATATTCCCCATAAGCTGTGAAGTTCGGAGCTTAGGACCAGTCCGACCAGTCGTCGATAATAATTGTTAATATTTGAATCAAGAGAGATGGGCAACAGCCAACCAGCCGCCAACGATAAGGCCGAGTCGTTCCAGCATCCTCGTCTGGGCAACATTCGCGTCATCCACAAGGAGAACAGTGAAAGCGTCTAGATCGAGTACGACGTGCCAGTGCGCAACGACCACGAGATTGAACAATGGCAGAAGAGCAAGCAACTCATCCAAAACAGTGAGACCAAGGAAGTGTTGTTCCTACCACTCAGTCACACCTTCGAACGATCGGGTATGTGTGGCTCTAGCGGCACCCTTAAAGTACTTCACTTCCCATTCAGCTTATGTTCGAAGAGTATCTGTTCCTCCTGCAGAGTGAAATACAAAACCGGGCAGAGATCAACAAGCCCTTCCTCGAAACTGAAATGTGGTATCTCCTGTACAACATTGTTCGTGCTGGCAAAGAGTACGAAAAGCACGACCGCAAGATCGGTGACGTGCAGCCAGCCAACATTGTTATCAATGAGGATGGACAGACTAAGATCATCTCGGTAGATTCGTGGCCAGGCCAAGAAACGAACTTCGATAAAGTGGTTGCAGATCGTTCTCATAAGGCCTTCCTAGGTAAACATGTGAAGTTACTCAGCTCCGGAAGAGTGCGTCGAGCAATTCCTCAAGAAGGGAGAATACCCACCCAATGTGAATCGAAATGTCGCTGAGGCTTTCAGTGTTGGGCTTACATTACTTGAGTCTGCATCCTTGAAAGACTGCGGAGAACTGTACTATAAGACAGGAGACTATGGGGTGAACCAGGATAGTCTCAAGCGAACCATCGACACTATTCGCGGCGTCTACTCGATCTACCTTGTGAACTCCATTGAAAGTCTTCTTAGCGTCGATCCCAAGGGTCGTCCCAGTTGTGGAGAAATTCATGCTGTCTTCGCTCCATATGAATCGGATATTCTCAACCTCGATGAGTTCACATTCGATCCACAAAGCTCTGAGAAGTGTCTATTGACATTCCAAAAGTTCAATCCCAAGAACAAGTCTGCTCAATGGTCCTTCAACAAGCTCGTGAGTCGCCAAGAGGTCTTCGGTGGACCGGTGGTTATCGGGCGACCAGGGTATGGATTGCCATCGCAGGGCCTACCAGTGGTTGGTCAGCCCATAAAACAACAGGTGGTGTATACCTCCAACGTCCCACGACAACCGCAACCAGGAGAGTACATTCCGCAATACACAAGCCAGTACCGTTGATGACCCTTCGATGATTGATATCCCGATTAATCAAATCCAAACTGAAATCACTATTGGTAAATGCTCTATGAGTCTTGTCTCTGTTCGCTTGGTTCCTTATGCTCACTGTGCTCTGTGTGCTTGTTCTGCACAATGTCTTCCATATTCGATTGGTCTAATAGCTTTTTTAAGATGTCGAGTAGACCCGCCTGGAGTTTTCGCATCCCCGCAATCGCCATATCCATCAAGGCTGTCTCACTTTTCAGGGTGCTCAGTAGCTTCCCTTCAGCATGCTTCATTTCGGGAGGATTGGATTCGTGTGACCCTTTTCCCTTGATGTAGTTCTGCCCCATGTAGAACTATTGGTCGTGATGAAACTTCTTGAAGTGAGTCACGCACATGACTATGTCCCTGCCATAGTGTGCTGTACAGGCTTCACAACCGTATTTGCTTTTGTGGATCTTTGGAAGGTTGCACTGCCCCCTGGCTTGAATTTTCCTCTTTTTCTTGGTAAGCTTGCTGGGGCCAGACGCCTTTTCGTAGTCCTTCACACAGACACGGCATTCCTTGCAATGAATAAGTTTGAAGGCAAAATGATCGTCAGGATTCACATCCTTCTCTTCTTCCGAAACGATATTAGTCAAATATTCCTGCTTATCCTTGAGATAGTCGACGACGGTTTGGACCATATTCTGAACGCTCTCCGGTGTGCTTCTTTGGTGGTTGTGGATGAAGCAGTTGATCAGCGAAAATCCAATCTCGAACAGTGCTTGCTCGTCCCTGATCCCGATCATTGACAATTCCAATTGATGGGCTTCTTGCCATTTCAAAGTTAGGTCTCGGAGCTCATTCAGTTTATTGTCTAGATGCACCCGTAGCCCAAGGACCGACCCAATTATGGTGCCATGTTCCTCCTTCTCCGTCAAAAACATCCAGTAATTGGGTGAAGGGTTCATCTTGTTCTTATCGAACGTGTAGACTCCTTCCTTTGGGATGAACGGGCGAATCCTTGTGAAGATATGAAGACTCTTTTGCAGATATACGAAATCGATACCAATTTCCATTATCTGCTAAAAGAAGAGGCAATCGAGGCACTCCTGCCGTACTGACGAGTTTAGAATGAACAAGAAGTTCTCCGCCCTGAAGGTTGTTCTGATGGCCTTTATTATGGTGTCAGTGTCTCTGCTGAGCCTCACATAGCGGCACACCAACAAGACCTCCCCATATGTGCTCCGAAGATCAATGTGATAGAGCCCAAGGTAGTTTGGAACATCCTTGATATGCATGAAGACGGTTGTTCCGTAGATACTCTCAGCCTTTGGAAGAAAGGATTTAATTTGAAGGGTCAATTCCGACGGTTATATAGACGTCTTGTTGATCATCTCCTCCTCCCTGGGGACTCCGTCTGTTGGAATATTAGCAGCGAATTTTAACTTGGCTAACCCAACTTCAAGGATAGCTGTCATAGCACTGAACATTTTCTGCTTCAAGGAAGAATATACCTTTGACTCCGAGTGAAAACATGCATCCAGCAATTTCCTCGTGTTCCTCGGGAGGAGATAGGAGGGTGTGGCACTGTTCCAAGGTATTTTGTCGCTTTCAGTGGTGGTATATAGCTTGTAGTTCTGGAGACCGACGGGATGCTTTCTATATTAAAGGAGCTATGGCTGAGAAGCCGAGTTGGCACTATACAGGAAGGTAGTGCTAGCCATAACGCTTATTAGTGGTTAAAAGAAACTGTTTATTATCTAAGGGGCCACTCGGATAGATTTCAAATCTTCTAAAAGGCAGATGGACTCGAAGAACCTAAGAGGTTAGAAATGAAGCCGACAACATAGTCTTGAAGAGCTCTTTAAACTGGCTGCTGCCAATGAAAAGAGCTAGTACGTCGAAGATCACAGAGGGTGGTTGGATTCCAAGGATGATCCGATGACCTAAAGGAACCAAGTTGGTCAACACCAACAGTTAATAACAGGGGTTCGATATATCAAATAAATTAATGAGAGAGGTTGCATCATAACTCTTCGCAAGGGACCGAATTACAGTCCGTCGCTCGAACGTCAAAATAAACCAACAACATCGATGCGGCTGTGCATTTAAATTCAAAAAAGGCTCCGCTCGCCCTTCTCATCGATTCTGCCGGTGAGGGGAGTGAGGAGATGGCATCAGTAGGCAACAACCACCGATTTTCGTCATCAAGATTCAGAACATAGTTGACCTGTGAGTTCAAAAAATATTTATAACTTTGACCTAATTGGCTTTCAAGGACTTCAATTGTTTGAAAAGTCCTCATCCTTCTCGCCTCTATGGTGGGATTCAAGGCGTCTAGCTCGCGGAATCAGACCATCAAAAACCAAAGCCTGTCTGAGTGTGTTTAATAAGTTGTCTATTCTCCTTTTCTTGAGTGCAATTCAACTTCTCAGGATTACTGGTGACACCCAGTTGTTTATCTTCAATCGCACGAATGAGCCAAAGGGACCAGCAGAATTTTGACCGCCATTAAACAGGAATTGTTCTCACCTTTGGTGTTCCTCACCATTTAAAGCCCATAATCTGCAGCCCCACAACTTTCTCATCCCCTTTGATGACATTGCGCATTCCATAATGATGATCATTGCCACCGGAGAGCATATCCTTGAATCACTTCAAATCGCTATGAGAACCTGACATCCATGCATCCTTTTGCCCATCTTCGCTGTCTACTGCCTCCTCGTTGTGACCGTTGGTGGAGTGGTGGACCTTCTCCTCATTCTCATTTTGAAACTTCATGCCCTCGATCATCTCCAACATCTTCTTTTGAAGTCTTTGAATATCCTTAGCAAGGAGCTCGAGATCCACAATCTTGTTGCTCTCAGAGATGATTTCCTAACTCACTTGGCATGAAGGAGAGTTGTTGGATTAGCTCTCTTTGCTCTTTTAATCCTTGTTCGTCTCTGTGTGTCCTTTCCCGATGCCGATGTACTCAGTACCCATGAAGTACTCTTCATTGCAATGGAACACTTTGAAGTGTGTTACACACAACACTATATCTTTCCCATACGCCGCCGAGCACCCCTCGCAACAGTATTTACTTTTGTGAATTTTCGGTAAAGTCGTTTTCCTCGAACGTTTAGCTTACTGCTTCTTCAACTTCCTATTGTACTTGTCAGGTTCGAGAGCCGTCTCGTACCCCTTCCTGCAAACCCGACATTCTTTGCAATGAACCAGTTTTAGTGGATAGTGCGCCGATACTTCCTTTTCCTGCGGTAATGGAGCACTAGCTAACTCAGCTTACCTTTTCCTGAGAAACTCAATTGCATTGCCGGCTATCACAAACACATCCTCTTCGGGGTTTTTTGAGTTGGAGTGAATCAGGCAGTTAACCAAAGAAAATCCGATTTCTGCAAGGATAGGTTCCCCGCTAAGCTGCAGTTTGGCTATTTCTTTGCTGTACATGTTCCGTCCTGCTTGCATTAGACCCAACAGCGGGTCTACTTGCTGATTTAGGAATGCCCTCAGTCCCTGTTTTGACGTGACAACTGACCCCATTGATACTGTCTCGATCAGGAACATCCTCTGCCGCGGGCAAGTACCTATCTCAACCGTCTCCTTCTCCTTGAAGGTGTAGATCTCTTCCATAACGTAGATGCACCTCTCCTCGGTGAGAACGCGGAGGTTACTTTGGAGGTATAGAAAGTGATTACCACTTTCGATGAACTTGTCAAAGTAAGAACAGTTGAGGCAACTTGCTCGGCTTGTGGAGTTAAAGATGAAGAAGAAGTTGTTCGACTTGAAGATTGACTCAACCTTCCTCAGGATGCGCCAATCGTTTATCTCGAAGTCGGCGAAGCGAAACGAGAGTATTATCTCTCCTTTAGCACTACGAAACTCAAGATGATAGAGCTGTCTCTCCTCAGGCGCGTCTTAGATGTGGACAAAGATTAACGACGAAGTGATTATCTACATTTTGGGTAGAAAACACTTCAGCCGGAACTTTTGTTGTATCTCATCCATTGGACCCCCGTTTGTGAGCACTTCCAGCTTGAGCTGCTTGTTAGCAGCAGGGCTAACCGAAGGATCACGTCCCTCAAGGCAACCCTCTAGTAGTGAAGCCATCAACCCACTTTGATTCTAACTATCAATCCATAATACCTTTGATTCCTCAGGAAAGCAAGCCACCAGCATTCTTTTCATATTATTCCTGGGCAAGAGAAATGCGCTGCTTGGCCTCGCCCACTGTTATCTATCTTCTTCAGTGGGGGTATATGGCTGATACGTGTGAGGGTTCATGGCATACCTTCCATACTGAAGAACTTGAGCAACGGAGGAAGCTGGCTGGCCAAATACGGATGAAGTGCTAGCCATAGTCTTATGTATGGTAATAAGAAACTCTATATATATTCAAGAGGACCTCTGAGATGACGCTTAAAACTTCAAAGTGATCTCCGATGACCGAAGCCGCGGAAAACGGATGGCTTAAGCAGTCCCAGATTTCTGTGGTTATCCTCGGAGCTAGACTTCAAGGTTGTTGTTTACGAAATTAACATAGACAGTTATATCATCGGGCGTCTAAGGGTTATGATGGGGTGGGGTGACAATCCAACGAAAGGTCAACAACAACACCTAAGTGGAAATATTCCACTGTATAAATGCCAATATTTTCTTGCGACTGGCAGAAGATTGGGCGCAATGCCTTCTTTGGAAGCAGTGGAATGAGCTTGTTTAAATTTCCCTGGATACGGTACGATCATCGAAAGATTTTTTTGCGAACCAGCATAAGTTGTGATGCCCCGTTGAGGCTTGATAATCGAGCAGGCGGGTATTGCTCAACAGCGTTGCTAAGAACACCTTCTCCCTTATCCATTTTATATCTTTCATTTAATATTGGATTGTTTGCCAGTGCTTGGATATGCATCCGAAACGGTATCAGAAGTCCCCGTCGCTTTCTCCCTCATCTTCGTCGTCATCCTCCAGTTCTTACTCTTCCGATCCTTCGCCTTCCTATTATGCTTCTTAGGAGACTTGCTGATGATGACCTGGTTGTCCTCCATCCATTTTGTGAGAGGCCACTGGTCGAGCACTCGGGTTTTAGTTGGCACGGTTCTGTCGATTTCTCGAATTGCCCCGACTTATGCCCCGATTTTCCTCATTCTCCATGTCAGCAGCCATCATCGCCTCGTCAATTTATCGATCACCACGAATTTGCCTCAGTTCCTCGTCTTGGAGATCCTTACGGAGGTTTGCGAGGATCTTTTCTGTATTCTTGAGCTTTTCCTCCTCAGCCCTATTGAACTCGTCAAGCTGATGCTCCAGATAATCCAAGTTACGATACTTTTCCACATACACTCGATACATTCGCTCAAGCTCTGCCTCTAATCGTTAATACTCGTCCATGAAAGCAGGCTTTACATTCACTAGACTCTTGTACCGCTTCTCAGCTCGCTCCAGATCCGCATTTTTCTTCTTGATTTTTTCTTCAAGGCTCCTCTGCTCTTTTTCCATGTTGGTCACGTACTTGGTCAGTTCGGCCATGCTCTCATCCTGTTGCTTGATGATTTCCTTCACACAGTGTTCAATGTAGGCTTGGTCGTTGGATCCATCCGAACTGCGGCCCATACTATCCAAGAAGTTGAGAGCATCTTGACGACTCTTTCGCAATTCCGGTTCACGAGACAGAGAATCGTTCAGCTTGGCACCAAGTTCACAGATTTCATTGGCAAGAATCTTATGAGCCTTGAGGTTCGAGATCTTCGTGGGGAGGCTAAAGGTCCCAGCTTCTTCCTCCTCGATCCCCGAGGAGTTATAGGCCTGCGCTAACCGAACATCTTACCTTGTAGAGAACAGTTGTAATTTTGAGCATCTCCTGTACAGCATTGCTGTCGGCTTGATATAGCTTTCTCGGAGTGAGCTTTATCCGTGCCTTGGTAGAAAACAGTGTAACGATAGAGCGGATGAACTCCACACGATCCTTCTCGGCGTTGATGTTATCACTGATTTCTGTGTGAGGATCGTAGCGCTGCGCCAGCCAGTAAAGGATGTCGGCGACTAACTCGAAGTTAGGCTTCTTGAAGTTTTCGACTGATACGAGCCTGGGGTAACCCAAACTACGCAGCATCTAGGTAAAGTTACGGCACTCTCGATAGCTCATTCAAATGATTATTTAAAAATGGTGTGAGATTTCGGAGACGAGCCGACCGCCCACTACCTGCACTGGTTGGAGCAGACCGGTGGGAGGCATCTCCAGACTGTGCATCTACGAAACTAATTAAATAAGCCCTTCCAAAGTCACGCATCGAGTATAATTTTCTTTTCATCAAAGTCAGAAGATATAAAGCTTCAGATCTCCAACTTCATCGAGGCTTACTGGCCGAACGTACTGGTCGTTGGAGAAAAATCCGACAGTCTTTTCTCGTTTAATAAGGCAGCCGATGCCATTCATTCGGTCTCGGCTCCATTCTCCCTTGTAAGTGCTGCCGTCAGCCCAATGATAGAAACCCTTGCCTTCTCGTTTATCGAGCTTGAACTGTCCTACATAGTAGTCTCCGTTCTCCCAGTAGTAGGTTCCCTCACCATCTTTCATGCCCTTATTGAAGAATCCAGTGTACGATTCGCCATTCGTTAGTGCTAGCTTGCCATAGCCATGCTTCATATCATCATCCCACTAGCCTTCGTACTCATCACCGTTGCTATACTTGTATTTGCCCTTGTAGCGGTTGTTGTTCTTGAACTCTCCTTCAAACTCATCACCGTTAAAGAGCTTCAGATAGCCTTCTACTTTATAGTCGTTCTACCACTCACCATCGAAGACAGTTCCCTCAGCAAAAAAGTACTTGCCCTTACCGTGCTTTCTCCCATCAACGAACTAGCCTATATACTTGTCCTTGTTGGCGTATTATAGGTTGCCAACACCGTTGGCCATGTCCTACCGGAACTCACCCACATATATGCTTCCATCACCGTAAACGATTCTCCCCTGACCTTATCGAAGGTTATTCATGAACTCGCCCTCGTACACGTCGCCATATACGTTCACGAAGACTCCCTTGCCATGCTTGAGGCCGGCCTGCCACTCTCCTTCATATTTTTATTGCTTTTCCGGAACCTCATAGATTCCGTAGCCCTCTTTCAAGTCATCGTGCCAATTGCCAGAATAGTATGTTCCGTTGTTGTAGTAGTAAGTACCCACCCCCTCCTTCAACCCATGCGAAAGCTCACCCTGATATGTTTCACCTGAGCTAAACATGTAGCGACCCTGCCCATGAAACTTCTCCTGCCGCCATCCACCAAAGTATACATCACCGTTGATGTACCTGTACAGCCCTCGACCCTCTCTAATGCTTTCTTGAGCAACTTCGCCAATGTAGTTGCCACCATCCGGATACGAAAGTTCCTTGATTCCAGGTAGCAACTTTCCAGTCTCATCCCTAAGGGTAGCAAGGAACCGAGCAATCTTGTCCTTCCCCTCCTCTTGCAAATTCCCTTTATACATAAAATTTATTCATAGGTCTCTCCGGGTTAGAGCCGATGGCATATTCTGAACCGACTTGCTGAGTTGCCTCCTAAAAAATACCATCGTGACTGCTTTTATCTAATCCGACGGTATCTCCGATGGAGAATATCAATCCCAACAATCTCTAACATTTAATCCACTTCTCCTTCGGTCAACTGTGACCGGCAATCACCCGATCCTTCATCCGATGACATTTCCAATCGATCCCTGCATCTTATTTATAAAATAGTCCACGAATTAATGACGAAGGAAGAGGACTACGACTATCTGTTCAAACTCGTGCTTGTCGGTTGTTCGGGTGTTGGAAAGTCTAACATCCTCAGTCGCTACACGAAGAACACCTTCTGCGAGGACGCTAAGACCACTATTGGAGTTGAGTTCGCCTCAAAGCGCGTGCTCATCAAGGACAAGGTTATCAAGATACAGATTTGGGACACCGCCGGTCAGTAGCGCTTCCGGTATGAACTCATAATGACTGTAGGTCTATCGCAAAGGCTTACTATAAGGGTGCTGTCGCCGCATTGCTTGTGTACGACATTACCGACGAACGTTCCTTCGAACAGCTGGAACACTGGCATAAGGAGATCAGTACGAGCTGTGGCTAGCTTAGATGAACATACGTCGAAGAACGAGATCATAATTATGCTAGTCGGCAATAAGCTAGATCTCTAACACGATCGGAAAGTTAAGAAGGAACGGGGTTTGGAGTTCGCTGAGCAGCACAAACTTGCATTTCATGAGGTTTCGGCAGCCGATGGCACCAACATCGACTACATCTTCACGAAGATGGTTGAAGGTTAGATTTAGTTTAACCTCAGAACTGTACAATCTTATGGAACGAACAAACAACGGTAGCGTTATGGTTGCCGAGCCCAACAACGGGGTAAGCAAGCCGTAGCCCATTCGGTCGATCCCCACAAAGTAAAAGCAGCAGCCGGAAGAGAAGGCAGTGCGGTTAAAGAAGTCCACTTCCGAGGACTAAGACAAGAAGACTAAGGGCAAGAAGTGCTGCTGATCGAGCCTGCCTGCATGCTTATATTAGTTATTTGGTTAACCACCACCGATTTGAATTAATGAGGCGCAAGGACACATCACCACGGGCTCAACAGCAAAAGCCCAAGCGCAAGAGACTGGAGCTCACCGAAGAGCAGGAGTGCGAGATCAAAGAGGCCTTTGACTTGTTTGATGCAGAGCAAACAATGAGCATTAGCTACCACGAGCTTAAGGTCATTCTCAGAGCACTTGGCTTTGAAGTAAGAAAGTCAGAGGTCGTGCAGCTCGCTCGCTAGTACGACCGAGAGGAGACTGGGCGAATCGGCTTCGAAGACTTCGCAGAGATTAGTACCTCAGCAAATAATTTCAGTGAAGAAAAAGTACTCAGAACGGGATCCTGTGGAGTAAGCTATCAAAGCCTTCCGACTTTTCGACGAAGACGGTACGGGAAGAATCTCTCTTCGAAATTTGAAGAAAATCGCGAGAGAACTGGGCGAATCCCTGACTGAAGAGGAGCTAGCAGCGATGATCGATGAATTCGACAGGGACCAGGACGGTGAAAGTACTGTTTATGCTAGCTGTAGTTAGCTAAGAAGAATTTCTGGCCATCGTACGACCAACATCCATGCTATGAACGGTTGGCTTGTGATCGGTTTGTGCTGCTGCTAACATTTTATTATGGGCTGGACGCATATCTTCCTCTCCAACAATCGCCATCTATAACAAAATGTTTATGCTCGGTAAAATATCTCTTATCCTGCTGGCCCTGGCTGGCATCGCTGCGGCTGCCGGAGCCTACAACGATACCACCAGCTTCTGGGAGAAGCAGGCCAACACCACGCTACAATTCAAGGCGTATGCAGGTACGACTCGGATTACACGATAGGGTTCGAAGAGATCAACTGGTATTACAAGCGAGGTGATAGTGGTATGTTTTACCAACTCTACTCTGCACCAGGCGTTAACCCCCGTCAAGCCAATCCAAAGGTTCCTGTGTTGCTATGGTTGCAAGGTGGTCCTGGAGCGAGCTCACAGTACGGAGCTTTCACAGAAATCGGACCAATTAGGATTCGTAACGGTACTGCAAGGCTGCACCACACAGCCTGGAATCTCTTCGGGCATTACATCTTTGTGGACTCCCCTCTCAATGTTGGATTCTCGTTCCAGGGTACCGATAGGTTGGGGCCCAAGCAAGTCAACTCCACCGACCAAGCCACTGACCACCTTATTAACTTCTTGGTCAACTTCTACGATACTTGGCCTGAGCTTGCTCAGAGTCAACTGATTCTGACTGGAGAGTCCTTTGCGGGCCATTACATCCCTGTGCTTGCCAACAAGATTCTGATCAACTCTACCCTTAAGTTCAAGCTCGGCGCTGTGGCTATCGGCGACGGTTGGACTGACCCTATCAACCAGATCAACTACTACGACACATATCTCTGGTCGGTAGGAGTTGTTGATCGCGGTTTCCGAGACACCTGTACTTGGTTCCAGACCAACAGTATTGTTAACATGTACGAGGGAGATTTCCAAAAGGTACCATCGTTCTTACTGTAGGCGACTGACTACTTTGACTTTATTACCAACAATGACACCACCCCACAAACCTATATGGGAGGTATAAGCATCTTCAACTTCCGCAAATACGGCGACGATGATGAGAGCTTCGCAACTTTCTTGGAAAAAAACAAAGCAACTTTCGGTGTCCCCGACAGCATTAAGTACATTCCAGGCAACGATCAAATCTACACTGCCTTCGGCCCCGACATCACCCGAGGTGTTACTGAATCACTCGTCAAGGTTCTCCGATCAGTCAAGGTGTTGATCTATAACGGTCAGAATGACGTTGTCGTAAACACTCCAGGTGTGTTGCAGTATCTCAACAGTCTGCAGTGGGAGGGACTCTGGCAATGGAAACGAGCTGAAAAGAAGGTCTGGACCATTTCCAACGAGGTCGTTGGATGGAGCAAGGTCGGAGGTAATCTTTGGTTCGTGCTGCTCAATAACGCCGGCCATATGGTGCCGACCGATCAACCTATTTCGTCGTTCTCGATGATGGGTCACTTCCTCAACGACGAGCACGAATGGAATCAGTGATAGCTTCTGCATGTACCGAACGCATTAAGAGGAATAATTACAATACAACCTGTATCAGTTCTTTTTGAACTCGGCTAAAGTAAACTGCTTATTGCCTGTCACGAACTTCTTGGTCTTCTTGGTTAGGGTCTATTTGTTCTTGTCAAACAGTCCTTCCTTCTCCAATCTGTCCAGATCCGAAAGGGTCCAAGCCTCGAACCTCAAGACAGGATCATCGTTGTCCTCCCAGCCATCGAGCCAGCCACGCTTCTCCAGTTATCTGAACTTAACTCCCAGCCGTTTCTTAAGTTCTATGATGCGGCGTGGAGTGCCTATATACCTGAGGTACACGAGCAGAACAAAAACGAAAGCAGCCGGTAGGACAGCAAAGTACTTGAAATGCCAAGGGGTAAAGCGCCTGCTCCATAACACAGAGTTCTCGTAGCGCATGAGATCATTTCGTTTTTGCTGCTTGATAAGAGCATAGGATTAGTAGTAGGGGTTTTGTTTGTTGGTGATCGCCATCTTTGGGGAGATTGCCAAAGCTTTTGTCATGAATTCCTTTCTCTGGTCCTCACGGACCATCGGGTGGATGTCGTTTAGTGTTTCCTCCTTGAGCTTCAGTAGTGGGCGGGTCATCCTAAACATCTCGGCTAAGCGAATAATCAACTGAACGGAGTGCAGGCACAATCACAAACCAGTTCGACAGCTGTTCATTCATCATTATGATTGAGGTACAGAGTTGTGCCTTCGTGCACGAATTGCACGAGTTCATTGAGCGCTAAGCTACCGTCCTAGTTGGTTTGGTAGTGGGGAATGTCTTGCCGATCAGTGTAAAAGCCTGGCGCGGCAATCCGAGGAGAATGCTCGCAGATCTACTCGTTAAAGCGCTTATCCTTGCCGTCATAAGTTACGAAGATGAACTTGATACGACTTTCCTGCCATTTCCAAGCCGTACGGTATATGAGTGCTCGACACCATACATAGTTGGTGTCGCGGATGTCCACTCTGCATCCCGCGTCAAGCTGGGTGGGTCTAGCATTAATAACTTTGATACTTTTTGCGGGTGCTCCATTCCTTCCATTGTTAGGTGCGCTGTGCCTGAAGCGCACTCTCCTACTGGTGAAATCCTCCAGTAAAGGCTTCCACCAACGAATCGAGCATTCGGTTGTAGCTGAGCTTGACATTCCGAAGCTTTTTAGTGCATTTGCTGCATTCCTACGTAATTGTTTGCGTACATCGAAGAACAGTAGATACTCGGTTATGCAGGTCTCGCAGTAGCAGTGCCCACACGGACCGCAAACTGCCCTGACAATGTAATTTAGGCACAAACTGCAGATGTAGTCATCCTGTTCATGGTAGAGGTATTGAACGGGGATCTCTTAGAGGGTTAGTTCGCGCTCCTGAACCTCTTCCACTTCAGATGGCGCTTTGCTCTTAGCTTCTTCGTGCTTCCGCTAACGGCGAATCTGTTTCTTTCGCTTGAGCTGCTTGGAGCGTTGGGCCGTTGTGGGTTCCTGGGTCTTCTCGCATTCCTATTCCTGCACGACTTTGCGAGTGCTGCGTGTCTTGCCCATTATTATTGCGATTTGAATTATAATAGCTTGGGCTAGCATCATAATAACATCACTGGGGAGAACCGCCGGGTGGGCATTACTCCCCACAGTAAAATCAATATGCTTTATATTGCCACAAACTTTTAGCGAGCCAGAGAAAATTACTTATCTAAAAGCGCCATGAGGTAATCACGAAGAAACCAGGTAGTCTTGTAAAGTATTGGGGAGAGGGCGAAAGCAATCAAGACCGCCAGCAAGATAATGCAAATTTGGTTCAAGGCAAAGGTATTAGAGGAATTTTGCATTGCTCGATTCAAGTCCTCTCTCCTCTGTTGGTTTTTGGTTTGCAGGTTGAACTGTTATTCTTCAGTAACGATGTTTTTCCTTCCCTCGATTAGGGTAACACTGGTTTGTTCCTTGAAAACGATGGTTTGCCCTACTTTTTCTGCAAAGGTTCACTATCTAATGTCGAATATTTTGAAGTGCGTGTAGGTAAGGGTTCTTGAATTGTTCTTATTGCGGAGGGTGAAGGAATGATTCTTAAAGAGAGGAAAATGGATTCCAATAGGAGGGTTGTTCAGAGACATGTAGAGGCTACACCTATTCGGTCTTTTCGAAGGTTGTGAGATATGACCCAAACCACCCGCACATCCTCTCCTCGCTTGTTTGTTATTGTCTTGCCAAATTTTTATCTTTTCCCTTTTGTTGTTGGGAAAGTTGGTATTGTATGGTACTGGCATGAAATTCCCCCGCGAAGGTTGAGGGAAATGACTCGGCATAATTAGGCTGCGAGGTCTTCTGCTTTATAGGTTGTTTCCTGAATTTTGCAGTGGCATGAGATTCCCCTCGAATATATATTCCCATTTCGTAGGACTCGATTTGTAGCTGGAGTACCCCTCCACCCATATCTAAGTCCTTCTGCCAGAAACCTGTTGCTGCAAAGATACCTTAAAGGTATCGGGTAGTTTTCACATATCCCCATATCGATTTTACCGAGCATTGGGAAGACTTTGTTTACATCCTCAATGAATGGGTGGTTTCTTGGGTAGACGAAGATTGTGGCGCGGTTAAAACAGTTCCCATCACCTCTAATATACCTCTTGTATGGACAAATCCACGCCAGCTTATAGCATGCCTTCAAGTTAAACGCTAGGTTCAGACCCTATGTCCTATTAAGTTGGCATCATGTCTGACACATTGGCACGTTCTGGCTGGATCGACCAATGGCAATTTAACCTGCTAAGAAGTGATAAGGGTGTGTCTTGAAAGAGCTCGCTCATATTCAGATAGTGGAATGTAACGGAGGGTCCGTCCCCTAGTAAGAAGCTTTGCGAGAGCCTTACGGGTTTGCACACCCGACTCCGGTTGATGCTTATCTTTCACAGGTGAAGGCACATGATGGCACTCGCCACATGATCATCTTCCCCTACGCAACTCACCGAGCGCGGGTAGTACCGTCAACGGCAGCAGTCTTGGCCATAAGAGGTGTCGGGTTGCGCCCAGCAATTCCAGTGTTAATTGAATTGATCGCCCTCATTAACTTTGGGCGAGCATGAAGCTGCGCCGAGTCGTATTAAGGTCATCTCTCGCACGTTATGCTATTGGGAGGGGCAGCGTTGCCACATCCCCAACCTCACCAGCCATTATTAGGTCGCCAGAGGTCGCCGGTACCCCCATTAAAATAGTTTGCTACACCTGAGATGCTAATAGTTTTAAGCACTAAATGAACAGGCTGGGCACGATAATATAATCTGAGGAATAGAAGAATTGATAATGAGTACACGTCCGAAGAAGAAGGAAGAGAGCTATGATTACCTGGTTAAACTAATCATCATCGGGGATAGTGGTGTCGGCAAGACCAACATCCTCATGAAGTTCTGCTAGCAAGAGTTCAAACAGAACTACGTCGCCACGATTGGAGTTGATTTCAAGATCAAGACCATACAGGTCGAGGACAAGCGCTTCAAGCTGCAGATCTGGGATACTGCTGGGCAGGAGCGATTTAAGAATATCACTCAGACCTATTACAAGGGAGCCGTGGGCATCATCCTCGCCTATTCGGTTACTGAGGAGTCCACCTACGACAACATCGGTAGCATATGGTGTTAACCCAGAGAAGTGGATATCGCAGATAAACGAAAGCACCAACGGCGACGTGCAGAAGATCCTTATCGCTAACAAAATTGATCTGGCAGGCTAAAGAAAAATCTCACAGGAACAGGGCGAACGCTTAGCCAAGAAATACGACATGCCGTTCCTGGAAGTGAGTGCAAAAGAAGGCACCAACATCGACGAGATCTTCTACACACTGGGTCGTGGCATTAAACAGACGTACGACCGGGAGACAACGACAGACAGCTGTTCCGGTAACACTCAGATCAGCGCCAGCGGCCTGAAGAATTCTAAGAGCAAAAAGGGTTGTGATTGCTGACCATTTGGAATATTTATTTAAGACATATTGCGCATTCCGCGGTTGAAGGGTCTCTATCTATGGTGCTTGTGGTGTCATTCCTCACATTCGTCGTTCGGTTTATCGCAGAAATCTCGGTTCGCTGGTCTCGGAGTATACATTGCTTTTCGACTGGCTACCCTCTCATGCAGTTATTTCGATTTCCCCTTGAGCCCTTTTACGCTATCTTCCACAGTCAGACCCGAAGGTTTGAGCAGCTTGACTTTCTTACTCTTCCGCTAAACTTCGTGATTTTCAATTGTGGAGGCCTCCTCAATCATTTGAAGTGGAGTAATCCCTTTGCTTTATTGAAGCCAGTGCCTCATGAGATGCATGCAGTTGACGTAGAGAGTGAGTTCAATAACTTCTCTCATCACAATCTGATTGAAGGTGTTGTAGAAGCTCACAGCGTCTTATTTGTGCACATCAAACCGTACATTGTCGTAGCGACAATCCTCAAGGATGAGAGGATACTCAACTGCTGGAGTATAGTTTGGCTTGTTCGGATACTTGTCCAGGTTGAGAAGGTCATCGACGATCTCAGGTGGCTATTTGCCCTGACCGATCATGAAGAGAAGGCTGGCCATGTACCGTATCTGGTGCCACAGGAACGAATTGCCGACAAAATGAAAATAGTAAAGCTCGTTGCGATGCTCGTTGTTCATCCCGAGCAGATCAGTCTATACTGGGCGGATGGATGCACTAACAACTGTCTTTTCGTAGTCCAGCGTACTTGTGACATCCAGCTTGCAGAAGTTCACAAAGTTATGCTTGCCCTCAAACTTTTTAATCCTAAATGAAATGGTCGTATTACGCGTATTGCATCTTTTCCAGGTTTAGGTGATTCCTGGCAAAGAAGTACTTGTATTATCTCTCGAGGCAGTGGCGACGGGCGTCAAACTATTCGTCCACCTGTTTGTAGGAGAGAACTCGAATGTCTTCAGGCAGAATTGCGTTTAGCATCTTTGCGTATTCTAAACAGCCATTACGACGGTCCTTAGTGGGCTGCGTACTACTCTCTTGAGGGTTTTTCTCCTCGCATGTTCGCAGATTGAGCGACACGACATTACCGAAGGCACTGACCCCCTTATCTGTTCGACCCGCTCGTCGATACTCACTGCTTGGCGCTTCTCCGGGAATTAAACTGAGTGAGTACAGACATTTGAACAGGTATGCCTCGATGGTGTTGTCAGTACACTCCTGCACAGCCATGCCATTGTAGTTGCGACCGATGTACGAAATCTTCAACGCGAACTTCCTCATCGCGAACTTATCGAACAGGAACTGCTGCTTGTTGGCTGGTGGCAACTTCAACTCTCTTTGTTTGAATGGTTCGAGCAATGCAATTCGCCCAGATAGTTGGCGGTTCTTTACGTCTAGGTAGTACACGTAGTTGAGTAGCTGACTATCGCTCATCTGCTTGAGTTACAGTTGCAGATCCGATGCTGGAGTGATCTGCTTCTTGTCGGTTGGTTGCTGACCGGTATATTCGGGCACGGCTTCTTAAGCTGGCTCCGGCTCCATGAAGTAATAATAACACCATGGACGACTACGACGCGCCCGTGAAGAAGCGCAAGTACACCAAGCGCAAGAAGGAGTAGGAGGTAGAATGTACATGCTGGTTCTAACTGCAGACAAGAAGGACCCCGAACAGGAAATCGTTCGGTACGTCGAAGACTTGGAACGATAAACTATTCGACAGCAGAAGGTTCTGGAGGTAAGCCGTGCTAAACACCGGCTTCTTATCAGCAGGTACAAATTGTAGCAATGCAGCTTCGCAAGGATGCTCGACCTCAAAGGCATCGATGGCTCAGAAATCGCGTAGGGTAAGCATTCACAGTGCTATGTAGTGATTGGGTCGCTGGGTCGGCATCCGGAAGGGCGTTCGCAATGACATTATGACAACTAAACGGAGCATTGTTGTTTGTTGTTTGTTTGTCGGTCGGCTTTCCAGCACCCAGCCGCATGAAGCGGTAGGGTGTAACTTTCCGGTCGAAGTTGGTTTGCGCTCACTATAAGTCAGCGAAGCGATATTGCGCGAGGCTGGTTGTACGTGGGCGGTACGTTTGTTGTTGGTGATATAACATTATATAGTCGGTGCCGGTTGCGAGGGCTTTCAGGATATGCAATAACAATCCGATATAAGTATGCAAATATATATCGCAAGGATA
>ERZ724508.15-NODE-15-length-121033-cov-27.788639_pt1 | contig 121033 bp, 139 predicted proteins | sample MGYA00376041_ERZ724508 | MGnify/ENA primary metagenome ERZ724508 (study PRJEB28724, sample SAMN07190887) | wastewater metagenome | isolation source: effluent of sewage treatment plant in Hong Hong | place: USA: Christiansburg, Virginia | collected 2016-03-01 ...
AGTTCCACTGGTCGAAGGTCACCAGTTCGGGGGCGAAGGCCCGCACGTCGTACTGGAGGTCCTGGCCGATCTTGATGTAGTCGATCTCGCCGTTGGGGAACTCCCGGGGGACCCAGGCGTGGACCTTGTCGAAGTAGACGTGGGGCAGGCCCCGCACGTCCCACTCGGGGTACTCGACGTGGCCGATGGCCCAGCCGAAGTTGGCGCTGACCGACGAGGGGTCGCCGTGGGCGCGGTACATCGTCGAGAGGATGCCCCGGCTCTTCTGCACCAGGTGGATCTCGTTGTCCGGGCCGAACGGCTCGAACATGGCGTCGACCTTGGCGGCGTTGAGGTAGGCGTTCATAGCAGTTGCCCATTTCGAGTTGTGCGACACGAGACCCTCAGCGAGGAAGGTCCCCGTGCTCGTCTCGATGTCGACCATCTCCTGGGCCGGAAGCTCCTCGATCGAGGCCACGATCTTGTGGCTGGAGCGCCCCTTGGCCCGACCGATGCCACGCCCCTCCCACAGGTGGGGGACCGCCTGCCGACGCATCTTGTGCCCGCCCATCTGACCGACGAACCGAAGGCAGTCGGCGAAGCCCCGGATGACGTAGACCTGCGCCGGCACCTTGGTGGGGATGTGCACCGGCTCGAAGCCCTTCTGCTTCAGGTAGAGCAGAGTGGCGTCGAGCGTCTCCCCGGGGTTCTGGACGAAGCTGACCCGGAACTCCCGACGGGGGTAGCCGATTGCCGTGCCTTCCCCGTCGTAGACACCGGCCAGGTAGCCGGCCTCCCAGGAGTTGTCCTCTTCCCATGGGTCGACCAGATGGCGGATCGAGTCGCCCACGCTGATCCCGACGCGGGGGCCTGGCTTGTGGGGGTCCGCCTTGATGGTGCGCCAGCGGAAGCTGGCGAGCTGCTCCCCACCGCTGCCCTTCGAGGCAGAGAGCCACCGGTGGTTGCCCGAGCACACCACGCTGGTGCCGTCCTCGAACGTGAGGCGGTAGGCGGTGTCGGTGTTGCGCCAAGTGGCATTCACGGTGGCGGTGCGCATCCTGCGCTGCTTGCCGGCTTCGAGAGGCTCCTCGTCCACGGAGATGACCTCGTCGCCGACGGTGAGACTCTTGATCGGTCGCCACGTCAGATCAGCGCACAGCACGAGGGTCTCGGGGTCGAGGCAGCGGCGCTCGACTGCGAAGGTCTCGGGGTTCGCCTCCTCCTCCAGGCGCATCTCCTCGTCGTAGAGGCTCGGGGGGTTCTCGGGCATGTGGCCGAAGGTCTTGGGGCCGGCGCCGGGGCGGATGTGGTAGTCCCGGTCGAAGACGTAGTTGCGGTTGACCGAGGGGTCGAAGTCGACGTTCACCCGGGGGATGTCGTTGGCCCGCTCGTAGTCCTCGTAGGGGTCCCAGGAGCAGAGCTGGAACATCAGCATGTTCGGGCGCTTGGGGGCGTGGGTGATGGGGTCGATCTCCAGGGCGTTCTCCCAGTTCTCGTAGAACTGGCCGAGCATCTGCCACGTCGAGCTGCCCTCGTAGATGAAGGCGTCCTTGCCGAACTGGTCGAGCGCCGGCTTCGCCTGGTCGTAGATCTGCTTGGCGTCAGCCTTGGCCACCTCACGGGTGATGTGGGCCATCTCGTCGTAGAACTGCATGAACGACGCCGGGCCACGGCCCGAGACCATGGTCGACTCCTTCGGGTCGATCAGGAAGGTCGAGCGGTCACCGAGGGGGAACACGCCGGCGGCGTTCATCTTCCGCATCCGGGTGTCGTCCTCGGCGCCCTTGATCGAGAGCGACTCGGACATGGCGCGCCCCATGCGCTGCTGGAAGAACGGGGCCTCGGTGATGACGCGGTTGAGGTCGCCCCACTGGTTCTCGATCGCCTGGCCCTTCTTGGCCGCGTAGACGAAGGCGGCGAAGCGCTTGCCGGGGTCGATGCCGTAGGTCTTGTGCACGTCGCCGCGCATGACGAAGTGGGCTAGGACGTAGGCCCCGCAGAAGGCCCCGAGGAAGCCCTTGGATCCGCGCCGGCCGACGGCAGCGACGACCTCACGGAACCACTTCCGCCCGTCGGCCTTGTTGATCCTGATCCGCTCCAGCACGTCGGGCTGGATGCCCCACTCGCCCTCGAAGCGGTACTTCTTGCCCTGGACCATCGCCTTGGCCCGGTCGGGGTCCGGGGCCACGAAGCCTTCGCACCACTGGCCGATCACGTCGAGGTCGAACTCGGTGTTCCCGGTGAAGTAGACGGTGCCGTTGCGGCGGGCGAGCCAGGTGCCGTTCGCCGTAGTCGGGCACCAGACCGTTCCGGTATGCCGCACTTCGGTGATAGCGAAACCAACCCGCCGGGTCTCCTTCCTCGGCTGGGGGCTGAAGTACCTGCGACCCTCGTTGAGGGTGATGCTCCAGAACGGCCGGCCGGCGTACTTGCTCGTCCCCCGTGTGGCATCGAGGCGCACAGTGGTCCGGACTCCAGCGAGGGAGCACGCCATCTGGAACGAATCGATCCGGCCGAGGCTCTTCTGGGTGAGGTGCCTGCTTCCACCGCTCTCCCAGCCGTCGGCCGCGATCGAGGTGTCGAGATAGAGGTCGAGCTGACCCTGGGTGAGGGATGCCAGGAAGTCCGGCCGGACGATCTTCTCCTCCCCCGGGGCGACGAACCGAAGCTCCTCCGAGGCGAGCGAGTTCAGTCTGAAGGAGACCATGCCCCCGTCAGCCGGGTCCTCCCTCCATGCCGGCCCATCCAAGCTCCCCCACAGGGAGTCCTGAGCCGGCCCGAAGAGATCGATGAGGCATGCACGGATCCGGTCCACGTACTCCGGGTTGACTCTCTTGGACTGCGTGATCTTGATCCCACCACGGAGGCCTGCGATGGCATGACCCTCGGTCCAGTACCAAGCCGCCAGCTCGACAAACGAGTCATCCCAGATTCGCTCCGATGGAAGGTTCGCCACCGGAGCAGCACAGGCGATCCGGTCACGCTTCTGCAGGTCCTTAGTCTCGATAAACTCGATATCCCTGCGGTTACCGGAGCGGCTCTGGTACATGCGCTCGACGAGCCACCGGTGGTTCGGTGTCGTGAGGGAGGAGTGGTTCTCCCCCTCCATGAGCACGAGAGGCTCATCCTCCACGGGGAAGACGTTGATCCTCTCGGCGGGTGACCACTCCGCGTGCCCGTCGACCGAGAGGGTCATCACGTCCTCGCCCTCACGCACCTGGTCGTAAGGCATCCACCCACGCCGGGTCAGGATCTCGGTCTTCTCGTCGGCGCAGAACAGCTCGTCTTGGAGGAAGATGATCTTCAGCAGGGTCGCCTGGCGCGGGTAGAGCTGGGGCCGGCCGAGGTAGGCGTCCGAGGTGACGAACTCAATGATGTCGGGCACCTCCCGGACACCGCGGTCCATCGACGAGACCATCAGGTCGAGGACGCCGATCGGGCTGTAGGCCTCGACCTTCTGCCGGGCGATGGCCATCAGTTGAGGCTCGAACGCCTTGCCGATGGGGGCACGTACAGGCCGGTCGACTTGGGGGCAGAGCGGGTGGTGCCGTCGTTGTTGAGGACGCCGCCCTCACCGAGGCCGAGCGAGTCGTTGACCATGTCGTGGATCATGCGGTCGAGGTCCGCCTCGCGCCGCACCCGGCCGTGGAGCTTGGGCACGAAGATGTAGACGCCCTCGACGTTGGTGTAGTAGCAGAGCGCATCGCAGGCGAAGCCCATGGGCTTGCCGTCGGCGTCCTCGGCCTCGGCGAAGCGCTCGTTGATCTCGACGCGGAAGCCCTCCAGGTCGACCCGGGTCCCCTCCTTGGCCTTCAGCTCACGGAGCACCGACTCGATGACGAGGATCTCCTCGTTGGTGACGACGGGGTCGAGGCTGGAGACATCGGCTTCTTCGAGGGTCATGGATCAGGCCTTCTGGTCGAGGCGGTGGAAGCACGAGCCGCAGCGGCGGTAGTGCTCGGAGATCAGCTCGCCGCCGATCATCTCCAGCTTGCGGCTGGGGCCGGTCTTCATCTTGGGCGTGCGGGCGATGTGAGTCACGAGGTTGACGAGGTCGAACTTGGTGACGGTCTCCTCGTCGTAGTCGGCGAGGGCCTCGACCACCGCGGTGGTGATCTTGGGGCTGACGCCGCCGTCGAGGCACAGGCGCTGCACGTAGAGCGCCGGCTTCTTCACGACCTCGTGGCGCATGGCGTAGAGGGACTCCATGCGGGAGACGGAGCGCTCCATGAGCGTGCGGCCGTTGGACTCCAGCTCGGCGAGCTGCTCCTCGATCGTGGTGGCCCGGCCCTTCAGGCGGAAGGCCGTGTCCAGCTCCTCCATCCCGTTGGTGCACACGAGCCGGTGGAAGTAGCCGGTCACCATGGGGGCGAGGTTCTTCTTGCGGTCCTGGGTGAAGCGGAGGCCGGCCTGGGTGAGGTCGCCTACCTGGGGGTCACCGCCGACGAAGCGGTCGTGGCCCTCGGGCACCACCACGTCGAGGCGGAACTCGGTCGGCTCGGCCCAGGCGTCGATGACCTCGGCCTCCTCTCCGATCACGTTGACCGCCACCTCCAACAGGGCCTTGATCGGGATGACCTTGGCCTGGGGGCTGACCGCCTCACGGAGTCCGCCATCGGCCATGCCGAGCTGGATCTCGCCGTCTTCCTTCAGCAGGAGCCGGTCGAACACCTGCTGCTGCAGCTCGGGGTCGAGGCGATGGAGGAAGTTCGAGGGGATCTGCACGAGGCCGGCGAGCACGTCCATGCCGTAGTCGCCGAGGGCCACCTCCAGCTCGGGCGCCTCCATGGTGCCGGCTGCCACGTCGATGGTGATGTCGCTCACCTTGCACTTCGTGTACTTGACCGGACTGGCCTTCTCGATGGCCGGCAGGATCTCCCCGAGCGTCTTCACGTCGTCCCGGCTCCGGAGGTACGGGTACAGGTGTGAGGTCTCAGCGAGCGTCATCTCAGAACCCTACAAGCTCCCTTAGCGGGAAGCCATCAGCTCGGTCGCCCGGTGGCGGCGAGCGCCTCCTGGTGCTGCTTCTTGATCGCCTGGTCGAGCTGGCGGATCACGGGGTTGGCGTAGATCTGCTCCTGCAGCTCTCGGAACATCTCCGCCGGCATGAGCTTGCGGGTCTCGTCGACGTAGATGGCGAAGGCCTCTTCGTAGAGGCGCTGGGTCGTCTGGGTCTGCGCCTGGCCGGTGTTGGCCCTCATCGCTGCGATCTGGAGGAAGTGGTTGATGGTGGGCTTCAGCTCGCCCCGCTGGACTGCCTCGTAGACCCGGCGCTGGATGTCGTCGAGGAGATGCTCCTCGGTGAAGTAGTGCCCGTCCTCCTCGATGCCCATCTTGTCGGCGGCGACCTTGCGCGCCCGCCACTCCAAGAGGATCTCCACGGGGAGGTGCTTGTTCAGGTGCCGGCACATCGCCGAGTAGCTGATGCCGCAGTCCTCAGGCAGGGCGTCGTGGATGGCCTTCTGGCCGATGCCGGCGAGGTGCAGCTCCTCGATGGTCTGGCGGTGGCGGGTCGACGTGCAGGTGTGGCACTTGTGCTCGGTGATGCAGGGGTACTCGCGCCCGCCGAGCATGTAGGTGAAGGCAGCTCCCCGCTCGGCGGAGACGGACTCCCTCATGCCGATGACGGTGATGGAATGGCCCACCCGGATCTCTTCGTTGCCGTTGCTCATGCCGAATCGTCTCTTTCCATAGCGCCGTTCTCCTCCATGAAGGCCGAGAGGCCCCCTCCTCCCCGGCCACCCTTCACGGCTCCACCCCGGGAGTTGAGGTCCGGCCGGGCGATGTTGCGCCGGCGGTGGTACAGACCCTGGCGGTTCGCCGGGTCGGGAGTTCCCGATGGCACGAGGATCTCGCGCTCCCGACGGTTCTCCTGCTTCCATGGGGTGAGGATGTCGCTCTTCTCGGAGAACTTGGTGATGCCGGCCATCGACGCCTTCAGGAGGGCGTTGGCCTCAGCCTCTAGCTCAGGGTTCGTTCCAAAGCGCATCCTTGGCATGGACTAGGCCACCATCAGATCGTCGGGACGGAAGCGGCTCAGCATCCCGGTCTCGATGTTCAGCACCAGAGTGCGCAGTCCGGTGTTCGAGTACGACGACACCGGATTCGTCGCCTTGATACCCATCCGGATCGCAGCGTCGCTCTCCTTCAGGTTCTGCACCAGGCACAGATCGATCGCCTGCGACTGCCTCGGTGCGAGCAACCTGGTCTGCGACTGCTCGAACAGGTACTCCAGATCCCACAGGGACCATTCGCCGGTGGACGGGTCGTAGAACGAATCCTGCCCGTACCCCTCGTAGACGGACCGGAAGGCGAGAAGCCCCCGGAACAGAGTCCTCAGGACCCCTACGTTGATGATCTTCACGCGGGCACCACATCCCCCTCTGGCAAGTCTCAACCACAGGTCGAGGGGTGGCCTCGACTTCCTGTGGAAAGAATACCAGTAGTGGGTGCTGTCCAGCACGTCCCGAGGACCCGAACCCTCAGGTACAGGTTGAGGGTCAGGACATCGAATCTTTGAGGCGCTGTCCGAGGAGGTTCAAGCTGCGCACGATCGACTCGCTCTTGCGGGAGTACAGGGAGACGAACAGGGCGAAGTAGCGCTCGTCGGCTGCGCCCATCTTGCCCACCGCTGTGCGGTCCTCGATGGTCCCGGAGATGGGGGCGTCGAAGTCGATCGAGAAGCGCTCCTCCCACATGGCGCGGGCGAACATGGCCTCGCCCCAGGCGTCGGCTGCGCGCAGCTCCCAGTCGAAGAGCCGGGTGGTGATCTGGAAGAGGAACTGCTCGCGCTCCCGGCTGCCGAGGGCCGTCCAATCCTCCTCCCAGCCTCCGGCGGGGGTGCGCTTCCAGATGGGGAAGCCGTGGCGGTCGAGCATCGCCGCGCCGTCGGCATCGACCTCGGGCTTGCGCACGACCTCGAACAGCTCGTGCATGAGCACGAAGGCGTCGGCGAAGTTCTCGATGACCCGGTCGTCCACGGTCCGCAGGACCGAGCGCAGACGGTCGCCGTCCTCGGAGCGCCAGTCGAGGCGCATGCGCTGCCAGCCCGGGTTGCGGAACACGTCCTGGAGCGAGGGCGGCGCTGGAGGCTTGGTGAGGTCGTCGGACTCGGGGGCCACGCCCAGAGGCTCGGCTCCGAACTCGGCCTGCTTCTCCGCCTCCTCGGTCGAGGCCAGCTCTCCTGAGGCTCGCTGCTGTCCGCTTCTGGCCATGGTCAGATCTCCATCTCTGCGCCCAGGAGGGCCTGGGCGATGCTGTCGTAGGTGTCGTCGTTGCGGGGCTTCAGGCCGGCCACCTCGGGCTGCAGCTCGTCGACTGCGGCGCGCACCTCGGCCTTGTCGGCGTTGGGGTTGCCAGTGAGGCGGTTCTTCACGCTGTTGGCGCTGACCATCACCACGGGGACCCCGATGATCTTGGCGGCGCAGCGGATGGCCATGCCGGCCACGAGCGAGGCGTCGGGACGGGCGTAGCGCCCTCCGCCGACCATGGGCATCTCGTGGAGCACGATCGACGGGGAGGACTGGACGAGGAGATCCATCACCTGGGAGAAGATCAGTTCGCCCGAGCTGAGGGTGTCCTCGTGGCCGGTGAAGAGCTTCATCGTGCGGAACATGCCCGTCCGGTTGACGTGAACACTCGGGATCGTGGTGACATCCACCTCCGACCACCCGACCTTCCGGATGCTCTGGTCGAACGAAATGATGCGCCCGGTGAAACCCGGCAGGATCTGCCCCAGAGTCCACGGAGGTGCCGGCTCAGCGCCGGTCTTGAATCGATCGAGGTCCATCAGGCAGCTCTTCCAATCGGGCACATCTCACGGGCGGGGCACTCACGAGCGGCGGGGGATCCAACGGTGCAGCAGGCGATGGGCAGCTCGGCGTAGCCGTCGTTGGCCTCGTCCTCTGCGATGGCCGCTCGGACCCGGAGGTACTTGGCCTCGATGTGGTGGGCGAAGGCCTCGTCGTAGGGGATGTGGAACTCCCTCATCGGCCAGGGGAAGCCGAGGGCCATCATCAGCACGATCGACATCCGGTAGCCGGACATGCGCATGTACTCCTGGGCCTGGGCGTAATACTCCGGCCACAGCTTCCGGAAGAGGTCGAGGTCGAGGTCCTTGATCTTGTTGAGCTTGCGCTCGTTGGAGGTCTTGAACTCGAAGTGCTGCCGGGAGTGCTGCGGCCAGAACGGGAGCTTGGCCAGCGAGATCCCGTCCATCGACCCGCGGGCACCGGTGGCGAGGCACTCGACGGTCGGCTCCCGGGTCTCGGGGTTGTAGGGGATCCCCTCGGTCTCGAACATCGCCGGCGTCATCAGCAGGCCCATCGACTGGAGGCACATCTCGATGAAGTCGTGGAGGGCCTTGCCGATGGTCACCGAGATAGTGCTGTAGGGCTGGAGCAGCTCGGGGACGATGTGCTCGGGGTGACGGGCGGCGAAGTAGAGCTGGCGCTCGGGCATGAGCGGGTGCTCGCTCGGGTGGAACCAGCCGTCGGGGACCCGGGTCTGGTTCTTGTCGAAGTTCACGGCGAAGTTGTCCGGGAAGCTGGCGTTCCAGAGGAAGGCCTTCAGTGCGGGCTTCAGCACCATGCCCTGGGTGGCGTCGCTGGTGATGCCGGCGAAGAGGTTCTCGGTCTCGGTGCGGGCAGCCATCAGGCCTCCTGGACCTTGGCCAGCAGGTCGGACAGAACGGTGAAGGTCGAGCTACCTGGCTTGGCCTCGGTGAGCATCGCCTCGACGGCCTTCTCGTAAGCGCTCAGCAGTCTGGATCGCTCCATGAACTCCAGGGTGTCCTCCTCGCGGAAGAGCACCCAGTCCTCGAAGCCACGGAGCCGGTCGTCGTCGTAGAAGCGGATGGGGAGCATGGGCCGCTCGGGCTGGCACTGCACGACGAGCTTGTCGAGGTCCTCCCTCTTGATCGAGATCGAGCGCGCCCGGGTGCTCTTGCCGTCTCGGGCGAAGGCCATCTCATCGTCGTAGTGGCTGGTGCGCCCGTCGGTGGGGCGGTTCCACTGGTTGCCCGAGCCGGGGGTCATGCGCCCCCCGTAGACCTCGACCATGTGCTCCTCGTGGGTATCCGACATGCGACGACGAAGGCCGTCTTCCCTGCTCACGATCGGGCCTCCTCTGAGAAGGGCATGTTCTCTTTCCTCCACTGCCGCGCAACGGCGTCAGCCTCTTCGAGGGTGTCGAACAGACCGAGGTGAACCTTCTTTCGGTTCAGGGTGTGTTGAACCCTCCACTTCTGGTGCTGCTCATTCCAGTGGACACCACGAACACCAGACCTCCCCCAACCACAGGGGCGATTCTGACCATTGAGGCTGGGGCCGCAGGGACGGAGGTTCGACTTCCGGTTGTTGAGCGTGTCCCCGTCTTCGTGATCGACCTGGCGGGGATCCGAGGCATCCATCCCCAGCACGAAGCGGTGCATCTTCACCTCGACCGGCCGGCGATTCACGGTCTTCCTTCGATAGGCGTAGCCGCCGTTCTTGGCCTTCGACCATCGACCTGCCGACATCACGGCGTCGTAGTCTTCGGCGTCGACTATGGCATAGCCAACGATCTCCCCCTTCCGGTTGCGCAGGGGGATCTCCATGGCGTCGCCCATCTTCTTCGAGAGTGCCATCAGTGGAACCTCCTCCATGAGGCGACAACGGCTGCCGCCTCCTCTTCCGTGTCGTAGGTGCCCATGTAGACGCCAGGCTCAGGCTCAGCTCTCCAGACCCGCCGCCGGGTGCCGTCCTTCTTCCGCTTTGTCCAGGCCTTCCTGTAGCCCTTCGGAACGGGAGCAGGTTCAGCCGCCCTCGGGGTGTGCACGATCTGGCTGACCCTCGGCTCGCTGATCCCGAACTGGACGGCGATGAGGGAGTAGGGGGTCTCCTCCGCAGCCAGCCTGATGATCTCAGCGTTGCGCTCCGCCTTGCGCTGGTGAACCGTCACCCTCCCCCCTCGGGCTTCTCGACGCCGGCGAACAGGCCAGAGCCGCCGGAGATCTGAGCCGGCGACTTCTTGGCAGCGGCCTTCTTGGCGGGCGCCTTCTTCGCCGACCCCTCGTCTCCCTCCTTGGCCTCGCCGGTCTCGTCGATGGGGTCGGTGTCGGCCTCCTCGGGGTCGAGCACCTCCGAGGCGGTGGCGGCGAGCACCTGGGAGCGGATCCACTCCAGGGCCTTCGGCTCGGCCCGCACGGCCTCGATGAGCTTGGCGGCACCGTTCACCGGCTCTCCGGTGATGGGGGCCACGTACCACGACCCCTTGCCCTTCTGGATGACGTGCATGGCGATACCCACCGTCACGGCCTCGTCCACCCGGTCGATGCCGGGGTTGCCGTACTTCGAGCTGTAGGTGTGGAAGAGGGAGAAGACGGCCCTCTTGTGCGGCGGGGCGACCTTGTTGCGCTCGACGTTGGCGCGGATCTGGTGACCGACCTCCTGGTCCGAGATGCCCTGGACCGAGGCGGTGTACTTGGTGTCGGTGCGCTTCAGCTCGACCTTGTGGGTGGTGCAGTAGCGCAGCAGCCAGCCGCCGCCGGTCTTGGTCGCCTTGCCGAAGCCGGTGAGGTTCGCCCGGAGCTGGTTGATGACCAGCAGGGCCACGCCGTGCTTGCGGCACTCGGGGCCGGCGATCTTCAGCATGCGGGTGACGATCTGGGCCTGGCGGGCCATGACGACCTCGTCGGCGTCCTTCTCCTTCTCGGACTCAGGGATCATGGCGCCGATCGAGTCGACGACGATGAAGATGAACAGGCCCGAGCGGATCATCTCCTTCTGGGCGTCGGCCACGTCCTCGGCGGACTCGGGGGTGTAGACGATGAAGCGCGGCCCCAGCTCGACGCCGTGCATGGCTGCCCAGGTGAGGTCGAGCGTGCCCTCCATGTCGATCCAGCCGACCTTGTGCTTCGGGTACTTCTTCTGGGCCTCGGCCACGGCGTAGAGCGCCAGGGTGGTCTTGCCGATGCCGTCCTGGCCGTACAGCTCGCTGATGCGGCCGATGACCCATCCGCCGACGCCCAGCGCCCGGTCGAGGGTGATCGACCCTGTGGGGATGACCTCGTAGACCTCCTTGGCGGAGGTGTCGACGAGGGAGCCTTCACCGAACATCTTCGAGAAGCGCTCGTTGAACTTCTTCTCCGCCGCCTTGATGCCGGTGGGGGTGGTGACCTTGCTCGCAGCCATGGGTGCTCCTACAGGGGTTCGCAGTGGTTGAAGGTGTAGCCCCGCGAGGTCTTCTGGACCAGGAAGAGGCAGAGGCGGTCCATCGTGAGCACTGGGCCGAACTTGGCCCAGGCCTTCGAGAAGACGACCATGTCAAGCGCGCCCGTCTGGGCGTGGATCTTGATGAAGGCGTAGTCACGGCTGCTCTTGTCCACCCGCTTCTTCACCTCGGTGATGACGCCGGCCACGAGGTACTCGCCCTCGGGGGCCTGCTCCAGGTCCTCGGCGGTGGAGCACTCGGCCAGGTCGGCGTCGGAGATCCGATCGAAGGGCGAGTAGCTCAGGTACAGCCCGAGCAGCTCGCGCTCACGGTCGCCGATGTCAGTCGGGGTGTACGGCTCCAGGCTGTCGAAGTCGGGCCGCTCGATCTGGCGGTAGTGCCGGCACGAGCGGGTGCACTTCTTCGCCGGCGGCTTCTTCTTCAGCGGCCGGCCCGACTTGCCGATCTCGGCAGGCTCGGCGTCCCAGTCGTAGTTGCAGGGCACGCCGTTGATGTTGACCTTCACCACGCCGGGGGCCAGCGGGTCGGGGCGGTCGACGCAGAAGCCGGAGTCCTTCGAGGCGTCCCACAGCAGGGACTCCTCCAGCGCCCGGCGGTTGGGGATGATCGAGTCGAAGGCGCCGACCCGCACGAGGATCTTGCGCACGCCGGCGTCGACAGGGGTGCCCACGGTCTTCTCGACGAAGTCGTCGTAGGAGCTGTAGGGCTGGCCTTCGAGGATGACCGGCACGGCCTTCTCGCCCACGCCCTTGATGCCCTCCAGCCCGTAGCGGACCGAGACACCGCCCACGGGGCTGAAGCCCGCTCCGGACTCGTTCACGTCGGGAGGCAGGATCTCGTAGCCGATGCGGTGGGCCTCGTTGATGAAGTCCGGGATCCGCTCGGCCTTGACCGTCGAGAGCGCAGCGGTGAGGAACAGCGACGGGTAGTGGATCTTGAACCAGGCGCACCAGTAGCCGATCATGGCGTAGGCCCAAGCGTGGCTCTTGTTGAAGCTGTACTTGGCGAACTCCCCGAGCTGCTCCCACAGGTGCTCGGCTGCCGCCTGGTCCATGCCTCGCTCAGAGCACTGGCGCACGAACATGACGCCGGCAGCGGCGACCTTCTCGGTCTCCTTCTTGCCCAGCAGCCGGCGCACGTCGTCGGCCTCGGCCAGCGAGTAGCCGCCGAGCACCTGGCATGCCGCCATCACCTGCTCCTGGTAGATGATGCAGCCCTGGGTGGGAGCGAGCACCTTCTCCAGGCGGGGGTCGACGAAGGTGACCTCCTCGACTCCGGCGCGCCGGCGGAAGTAGGCGTCGGTCAGACCCGAGCGGGTGGGGCCGGGGCGCACGAGGGTGATGACATCGGCGAGGTCCGAGATCGAGCGGGGCTGGAACTGCTTGCACAGCCGGGTGCAGGCGTTGGACTCGATCTGGAACATGCCCATGGTGTGGCCGATGCCGATCTCCTCCCAGATCATCGGGTCGTCGTACTGCTCTTCGGTCCAGGAGTAGATGTCGATCTTGGTGCCGTGGATGGCCTCGATCAGGTCCATGCACATCTGCAGGGTGTCGAGGGTCCGGAGGGTGAGCAGGTCGAACTTGACCAGGCCCAGCTCCTCCAGCGCCTTCATGTCGAACTCGCTGATGGGCTGGTTCGACTCCTCCGACGCCCGCATGGGGTAGCGGTCGGTGAGCGGCTCGTCGGTGGCGATCACCATGCCGGCCGCGTGGCGGGCGTAGGTCTTCAGCCGCCCGACGAGGTTCTCGGCCTCGTCGAAGATCAGCGGGTACTTGTCCTTGTAGGGCTGCAGGAGGTCGCCGGCCTGCGCCCACAGCTCCTCCCACGACAGGCCCTTGCCGGCGGTGCCCGCCTCGGCTGCCTCGATGATCTTGGCGATGCGGTCGATGTCGGGGTAGTGCAGGTCCTCGATCAGCGGCTTCAGCACCCGGGCCATGTCCCGGACCACGCCACGGTTCTTCAGGCGGGTCTGGGTGCCCACCCGCATCACGTACTCGGCGCCCCAGCGCTCGGTGCAGTAGTCCTGCATCTGGTCGCGCTTGGACGAGGGGTAGTCGATGTCGAAGTCCGGGAGGGCGTCACGGCCCTCGGTGAGGAAGCGCTCGAACATCAGGTCGGCCTCGACGGGGTCGACCTCGGTGATGCCGCACAGGTAGGCCACGAGGCAGCCGGACCCGGAGCCTCGGCCGGGGCCGACGAGGATGCCCTGGTTCTTGGCGTAGTTCACCTGGTCGGCCACGATCAGGAAGTAGCCGCAGAAGCCCTTGTCGATGAGCAGGCGCATCTCCCGCTCGAAGCGGACCAGGTACACCTCCTCGGACTCCCGCTTGCCCACGGTGCGGCGCTCCCAGTTGCGCATGCACAGCTCGACGAGGCGGTTCTTGTCGATCTCGGCGAGGAGCTGACGGAGCCGGGCGGCGTCGCCGGCCGCATCGATCTCGATCTCCTTGGTGGGACGGCTGAACACCGGAGCGACGACCTTGCCGGTCACCTCGGCGTGGGCGCGGTCGGCGACCACGAGCGTGTTGGCCATGGACTCAGCCACCACCGACTCGGGCAGGTACGAGAGCGCCTCCCGGACCTGCGACGCCGTCATCATGTGGTACTGGTGCTCGCCGACGAAGAGGTCGGCGTCGTCGCTCACGTCCTTGCCAGTCTGGGATGCGATCCACACCCGGTGGCTGTGCTGGTCCTTCTCGCAGGGGTAGTGCGAGTCGACCACGGCGATGGTCGGCAGGCTGTGCTCGCGGGCCAGGGAGACGAGTGCCTCGTTGACCTTCTTCTGCTCGGGCATCTGGTTGGTGTGCAGCTCGACGAAGAGGCCTTCACCGAAGAGGCCACGAAGCCGCTGGAGCCGCTGGAGGGCCAGCTCCTCGTCGTCGGCCAGGATGGCCTGGGAGATCGGTCCACGGAGGCAGGCGGTCGACGCCATGAGGCCCTCGGCGAAGGTCTCCAGGGTGTCCCAGTCCAGCCGGGGCCGGCCGTAGAAGCCCTCGATGTTGGCCTGGGTCCCGGCTCCCCACAGGTTCGAGAGGCCCTTCTGGGTCTCGGCCCACAGGATCAGGTGGCGGTAGTCGTAGAGCACGAACTTCGAGTCGCCCTCGATGTTCGAGTCGCCCCGACGGAAGCGGTTGTCGGTGAAGTTGGCCTCGACGCCGAAGATGGGCTTGATGTCGGCCTTGGTGGCGAGCTTCTGCAGCTCGGGGTGCGAGGCGCAGTAGCCGTGGTCGGTGATGGCCAGGGCGGGCTGGTTGTCGGCCACGACGGTGGCGATCAGCTCCTCGACCTTCGAGAGGCCGTCCAGGGGGCTGTTGTGGCTCAGAAAGCCCTCGGCCACGAACGTCTTAGTGGAGGTGGTGAGGGCGATCGTCTCTCTCTCACCGAGGTGCTCGACGCTAACGATGGCCACCGGACGGGCGTAACGGCTACCTGCTCGACGGCCGACCCACACCTCGTCCCAGCGGTCCTTGAAGCGGACTGGCTTGCACTGCGAGAGGAACCGGAGCGCCGTCTCGTACCCAGCGAAGCGGAAGGTCTGGCACTCCGCCTTGTTCGACTGCTGACGCACCGTGGTGGTCGGGTAACCGAGCCGCTCGCAGACGGCCTGGATCTCATCCATCACCGGACCAGGGTTCTGGCCCAAGGAGAACTGGCCGTCATGCAGCCAGCCTTCTCCGTCAGCCAGACCGGCGAGCCATGCAGCGTCACGCTGAAGGTGGAGGGGCACCTCATCCCATGGACGCGCCCACGACACGAGCTTGGGCATGGTCCGGCCGGTGGCCAACTTCTCAGTAGTGAGCCATCGGCGGGTGTTCCCGCCAGACCCTCCCGGGGGGCCGTCAGGCTCGATGAGCGAGCCTCGGGTGGTGCCGGTGACGACCCAGCCGTGCTGGGCGGAGGAGACGATCTCGGTGCCGTCCTCCAAAGTGATGCGGTAGCAGTCACGGATCACCTTCTTGGCGGCGATCACCGTCGAGCGGCGCATCTTCGATCGGCTGTTGCCGACCTCTCCCTCGGGCGGGCGGAGATCCTCATCGAAACCGACGAGTTCCTCACCGGCAGCCACGTCCTTGATCTTCTTCCACACCATGTCGGCGGTGACCACCATGGTGTCCGGGGCCAGGCAGTACTCACTGTGGACGTGGAGGTGGACGAACTCGCCCGTCATGGCGGCGGGTGCCGGCGAGGCCTCGACGGTCACGGCGCTGCTCTGGGTGAGCATCTCCCGGTAGCTCGGGGGGCGCACGGAGTGGTGGGTCGGCTCGAAGAGGTAGGTGCCGTTCGAGTTGTCGCTCGTGCGCTCCTCCATGAAGCGCTCGGCGAGGATCCAGCCCCAGCCGGACCCCATGGGGGTGATGATCGCCGAGGCGCCCGAAGCGTGGGCGACGGCCCAGTAGTGGGCGCGCAGCTCGGTGTCGGGGGTGAGCATGAGGCGCATGCCGTCGTCGTCCTCGACGAGGCACTGCACGGGCAGCGTGCGGCCTGCGACATCGACCGTGGCGGTCTCGTCGTAGGTCTCGATCAGTCGGTACACGGACCCTCCAGGGTCGACGAAGGACGGGCGTGAGCGACCCGGAGATCGCTCACGCCCGTTACCTCGCAGGGTGGGTCAGCCGAAGTCCTGCATGCCGGCGGCACCGGCGGTGGGGTCGACCTCGGGGGTCGGCTCTTCGGCCGCGGCCTCCTCGGCCTGCTCCTGGGCGTCGGGCACGTCGGTGGAGGTCTCCGTGGAAGCCTCGCCGTCGCCCGGCTTGTAGCCCCGGACCCGGTCGGCGATGGCCGAGGCCGGCGCAGAGGCGGTGACCCCGGCGTCGGTGTCGGGCTTCACCTGCTGAGCGGCGGGGGCGCCCTCGGTCGAGGCGGTGGCCTCGGCGTCGGCTTCGGGCTTCTTGCCCGGGAGGTTCTCGGTCCGGGTGTCGAAGAAGCGGGTGAAGTAGTCCTCGCTCGCCTGCTCCATCACGATGGCCGGCAGGTTCGGGAGGTTCGGGTAGCGCTCGGCGAGGAGGCCCGGGGTGCGGAGATCGAAGAGCTGGGTGTTGTTGAGGCTCACGATCCCGTAGTCGGTGTCCTTGCCGTCCTCCTTGCGGGTCACCACGAAGTCGGTGTTGAGCACCGTCTCCATGATGTCGGCGTGGTCCTTCAGCGTGGTGAAGAAGTTGGAGTCGGCCTGGTTGACCAGGACGATGGCCTTCTCGATCACCGGGTCGTCTTCGCCCTCACGGGTGACCTCCCGGGTGGCGTCCTTGTAGCCGACGATCTTGCCCTTCTTCTTCTCTCCGCCCATGGCCTCGGTGCCGTCGCCGAGGACCGGCTCACGGAGGCACGCCAGCGCCCACGTCTTGCCGTTGGCGTTGTAGGGCTTGTTGTCCGGCTTCTTCATGTGGTCGCAGATGAAGCAACCGCCGTCGCCGTCGCCCAGGTACTCGGCGATGGTGATGCCGCCGGCGCCCGGGAGGATGGTCTTGCGGCAGACCGCACCGCGGGTGTCCGACCAGCCGCCCTCGTAGGGCTTGCCGTCGGCCTTGGTGAGCGGCTTCGGCTTGGTGGGCACGTAGCTGTGCTGGCGGACGACGATCCAGCCGGGGTAGCTGTTGCCGGCGCCGTCGTCCCAGGCGTAGGCGTCGATGAGGAAGCGGAGGACCGCCTTCTCGCCCTTCTTGATCGTGAAGTAGGGCACGCGGTCGGGGAAGTTGCTCGCCGACTTGGACTGCTTGGCCGACTCATCTGCTCCCTGGGAGAAGAGGTCGTAGCCCAGAGCGGGCTTGGTATCGGTGGTCATCTCGGTTGTTCCTTCTTGGTTGGGATCCGGGTTGGTGGGTTCTCAGGCCACCGCTGGCATTTCCACTCGGGACACCGCCGCAGCCGCGAGGGCGTCCGATGGCTCCTGCTCCTCATGGAGCAAGAACACGGGGACAGAGTACGCAGGGGGTCTGACAACTTCGACCGGCTGGTCTGTCGCCCCGTGGTATCCGACGGCAAGCATCCGATCACCCCTCTGTCGAAGGTGTCCGGAGAGGTGCGCCCGCCACACTGCGAGGGCACCGCCGTCTCGTCGGTTGCTCTGCCAGAGGAAGAAGTCCGCCCCTAGTGGTTGGACATCCTCGTTGGCGCGGCGCTCGCTGTCAATACCATCGGGGGAATCTTCCTTGACGAAGAGCTTCTTCCCCTCCATGGCGCTGAGGTCGATCTTCTCCCAGTGCGATGTGTCCTCGTTCGCCTCGGTTGCGGCGAGCTTGCGGGCGGCGATCTCGGCCTCGACCGAGCGCCGGTAGAACATGTCGAAGAGGATCTCCGGCGGCACGAGACGGTCGTAGTAGGCGCGCTGCTCGGGGTTGCGGAGCCACTTCACGATGTAGGTGAGGCGCTCGCTGTTCATGCCGTCGTTGGCGTAGAAGCCGGCCATGATCTCGGCCATCGATGCGTCGGTCGACACGCCCAGGTGGGCGTAGTAGCGGTTCACGTCGTAGACGTAGTCGCTGACGGGCTGGAGACCTTCGCTCGTGGACGTGAAGGCGACCCCGCCTAGGTGGACCCGCTGGATCTCCTCGCACCGGATGTCGTACACGCCGGGCGTCGGCATGCCGCACCGGTGGCACAGGCTCTCGACGCCGATGGCGCCGATGTACCAGCGCTCGTCGACGCCGGGGCGCACGCACCGGTCGCAGAGCCACACGGTGTCCTTGGGGGTCGTGATGTACACGGGGCTAGGGCAGGTCCATGGGCTTCAGCCGTGACTCGGCGTCGTCGGCCTTAGCGTTCTCCTCTGCCAGCTCTTCACCGTCCTTCTCGGTCCAGTCGGGCGCTGCCGTCTTGGCCAGGTCCCCCTCGGTGCCGGTGAGGGCCTGGTCGGGTGAGGTTCCGGTCTTACGCATCTCCTCGAACTCCTTCAGCTTGTTGATGGTGGTCTCGCCGAGCACGATGAGGGCGTGGAGCTGGGCGTTGCTGATGCCCTCGACGTTGATGCCGGTCTCCACCCTCCCTCCCCGCGCTGCAGCAGTCTGGTCGTCGAAGACGATGATGTGAAGCTCGGCGCTGCTCATGCGGCCATCTCCCACTTCTGCAGTTCTTCGGGCCGGCTCCACACGCTGAAGGGGATCGCCTCCGCGAGCAGGTCGGTGTAGGTCTGGTCGTCGAGGTCGGCCGGGTCGGCTGCCCACGTCGAGGGTACGACCAGGACCGAGCTGTACGGCTCCAGGGCCTCCCCCACGGACTCGGTGGCCTTCCATCCGGCGAGGTCGTTGTCGAACCACAGAACGACTCGCTGGTGCATCGAGAGCTGGCGGATCTGGCGGTCGTTCACCTCGGCGCCGAAGGTCGACTCGATGTGGGGGCCGACGTGGTACTTCGAGAGCACGCTCATGGGCGACTCGACCACGACGGTGGGGTTGGCCCGCGCCTCGTAGTTGTAGATGGTCGAGTCCTTCGGGAAGTCCGGGCTGTTCTTGTACTTGGACCCCTCGCGTCCAAGCCGGCGGGTCTGCCACCCGACGAGGTCGCCCTTCCAGAAGTGGGGGATGACGATGCGGTCGAGGTCCTGGTTCCACCCGACCCGGAAGTGCTTCAGCGTCTCCTCGGGGATCCGCCGGTCGTCGGTCATGTAGGGGTGGATGTAGTACCACGGGTCCAGGGCCTTGACGCTCATCTTGGGGATGGGCGAGTGGGATTCGGCCTGCTTGCCGTAGACGGCGTCGAAGAAGTCCAGGAGCATGCTCAGCGGCTGGGCATCGGCGCCGGTGCCGGTCTGCTCCCCGAGCCATTTCTGGGCCTGGTCCGAGCTGGTGCCCCGGCAGACGCCGATGTACCAGAGCAGCCCGCCCGAGGATCCGCACGAGAAGCAGTTGTAGGTGAGCTTCTTGTAGTTGAGGCTGGCCGACGGGTTGTTGTCGTGGTGCCACGGCAGCGAGCACTGGTGGATCAGCTCGCCCTTGTTGGTGGCCGAGATGGTCACCACCCCGAACTCGGCGAGGAGGTCGCGGCACAGCAGCTCCTTCTCGGTGTCGCTGAGGAAGCCGGCCTCGAACTCGCCCTTGGTGCGGTGGCCGAGCTGCTCGGGTGTGGCGTCGGCATAGCCGAGGAAGAGGTCGGTCACGGGGCCTCCCAGTACCTCAGGGCCGGCAGGCACGGCTCCATGTCGTCGTTGAACTTCTCGGTCTCGTCGGGCGTCATGGGGGTCATGGCGTGCATGCCGCAGAACGTGGTGATCCAGCCGGCGTCGAGACCCTTCTGGAGCCACTCCTCCTGGGTCATGTCAGCGGGCGGGGTGGGTGCCTTCGCGGGAGCGTCCATCAGTCGCAGCCTGAGTAGTTGCCGCAGCCGCCGAGGCGGATCTCGCAGTGCCGGCAGCCGGACTCGATGACCACGGTGCTCTGGAGGCAGCTCGGGCAGACATCGCCCTTAGCCACCTCGAAGGTGCTGGAGCCGACGATGGAGGTCACCAGGGCGACATCATCCTCGGTCATCTCCACCTCCATGTAGCGGCGCTTCAGGAGCTTGGCCACGCCGTCGGCCACCGAGCGGACCTTGCGGTCACCGAAGCCGTGCGAGGTGGCCCCGCCGATGTGCTCCAACTGGGCGACGATCGACTTGACGGTGATGCCGCCGCGCAGGGCCAGAGAGATCATGCGCCCGATGGCCTCCACGTCGGCGTTCTTATCGTTGCCGCCCTTGCCGATCTGGAGGCGCACGTCGAAGGGCCGGTCGTCGTAGCCCCGGATCTGGGTGATGGTCACCTGAACCTTGCCGAAGGAGGTCTCGATGGGCAGGACCGTGGCGTCGAGACCTTCGGTCGCTGCGTAGTCCGGGATGGCCAGGGGGAGGATCTCCGGCCAGTCGGTGAGGTGGCCCTCGGTGTCCTTGGTGGTGGTGAGCACCTCCAGCGAACGGCTGCCCTGGCGGTAGACGGTGATGCCCTTGCACCCGAGCCGGTAGGCGAGCTGGTAGATGTCCGCCACGTCGTCGACGGTGGCCTCGTTGGGGAGGTTGATCGTCTTGGAGATGGAGTTGTCGACCCAGGCCTGGAGCGAGGCCTGCATCCAGACGTGGTCCTCACCGGACACGTCGGCGGCGACCACGAAGGCGTTCTGGATGGCAGTGGGCACGAGGTCGACACCCTGGCACGAGCCGTTGTTGTCCAGCACGGCCTCCATCACCTCGTTGAGGTAGTCCTCCCGGGTCATGCCGTGGGTGGTCCACGCCTCAGCCTGGTTGAGCGCCGTGGCGAACAAGTCGGACATGTAGGGCAGCGTGATGTTCTCCTCGCCCTGGGTCATGGTCCGCCAGTAGATGAGGGCGAAGAGCGGCTCGCAGCCCGAGCCTTCGAGGCCGGCCACGTTGGAGATGGTGCCGGTGGGGGCGAAGGTGAACTGGCAGGCGTTGCGGATGCCGTAGGAGATGATCCCCTGGGTGATGTCGTCCCAGAAGAGCGCCCCACGCCCGAAGTCGAAGTCGTCGTGGTACGAGCCGTCCAGCGGGGCCGGCGGCGCCCAGGTCTTGTGGGTCAGGCCGTCGAGTCCGTCGATCACCTCTGCTCCGGTGCCGTGCTCGGCCAGCAGTGCGGGGTCGTAGATCGACCCCTCGATCCACTCGAACGAACCGCGGTCCTTGGCCCTGGAGATCGAGGCCATCATCGTCCAGTATCGGGCGTACTCGGTGACCTGGCTGGCGAAGGAGCGGCCCTCGGGGGAGCCGTAGCGCACGCCCATCATCAGCATGGCGTCGGCCAAGCCCATGATGCCCGCACCGATGCGGCGCTCGCCCATGGCGGCGGCTTCCAGCTCGGGGACCGCCGGCACGTACTGGTTGGCGTCGACCACGTCGTCGAGGAACTCCGCCGAGAGGATGACCGCCTGGCGGAAGGCTTCCCAGTCGAAGGTGCCGTAGTCGGCGCCGTCGGTCCACTCCTTGACGAAGTGGCTGACGCTGATCGAGCCGAGGCAGCAGTTCGAGTAGGCCGGGAGCCACTGCTCGCCGCAGTTGTGAGCGTAGATGCCGTTGGCATCGAAGGCGTGCGGCCCCGGCACCTTGATGTCGTAGACGTGCTGGTCGCCCTCGGGCACCAAGGACTCGAAGGTGGCCTCGAACTTCTCCTTGTAGAACCCCCGAGTCATCTGGCCGATGAGGGTGTTGAGGGCGTCCATCTTGCGCTCGTTGGAGAACCCGATCCGGTCTGCGTAGCGGCCGACGCTGGCTCCAGACACGACCAGCCTCCAGGACTGCCGCACCTCGTACTCGGCCAGCCCGCCCTTGCCGTCGGGCAGCAGGCTCGTCCCGGCGTCCTTGCCCTGGTAGATGCGGCTCATCATGCCGAGGCGCAGGAGCATCCGCTGGACCATCTCCAGGAGGCCGTAGTCCGAGTTCGTCAGGCGCACGTTGGGGGCGCCGTTGCCACCCTCGACGTGACCATCCGCGTCGAACAGGCCGCGCAGGAACCCGCAGTAGAACTCGGTGCTCTGGTGCTCGATCACCTCGTAGGAGATGGACTTGATGGAGGGGAGGTCGGCTGCGTCCTCGCTCAGATCCTTCATGATCGCCGTGATGGGCTTGGCGGCAAGCCGGTACCAGCCGTTGCCGTAGGGACCGGACCAACCGGCCCAGTCAGACCTGACGGACACCAACTCGGACCGCCCCACCGCGATCACGGCCGACTTCTCGATCTGGTCGCGGACTCCCTCGAATCCGGGGTCCGTCTCCCACACGTTGAGGACAGCCACCCCGGCGTCACGCTCGGCCCAGGTTCCGTCGCCCAGGAACGCTCCGACCAGGTATCCCTCGTCCCAGCGGTAGTCGGCTTCTCCGAAGTCCGTCCCCCAGTCACCGGCCCAGCCGAGGGAGGTGCCGTGGTCGTTGATGTGGATCTTGTCTCCGGCGACGAGATCGCTCGCCTCCACCCACCCACGGTTCGTCATCACCCGGTGGTCGGCGGTCAGAGTCAGGTTGTAGCCCTCTCGGGTCACCAGCGAGAAGGTGGGCTTGACGCCCGACTTGACGAACTCGCTGATGGGATGGGCCTCACCGTTGAGGACGACTCCGACGTTCTGGTTGAAGTGGAAGTCCAACTCCCTCATCTTCTTGGGACCGACCGTGGTCATGACCCAGGTATCTCCGGTGACGCAGGGGTTGGTGGCCTCCAGCACGTAGCGGGTCGGGCACGGGTTGAACTGGTTGGCCCGGTCGATGAAGAGGTTGCCCGGGTCGCCGATGACCCAGGCGTTCTCGGTGATCTCCGACCAGAGGTCTCGGGCCTTGATGGTCTCGTAGACCTTGCCGTCGAAGCGCAGGTCGAAGTCGCCATCCTTCTCGACGGCCTCCATGAAGTCGTCGGTGATGGCCACCGAGAAGTTGAACTGGTCGAGTACTCCCTCGACCGTCTTGGCGGCGATGAAGCTGCGGATGTCGGGGTGCCACACGGGCATCACGAGCATGTTGGCGCCGCGCCGGCTGCCGCCCTGGGCGATCTCGGCGAAGGCGGCGTTGTAGATCCGGGCGAAGCCCATGGGGCCGGACGCCTTGCCCATCGAGCGGTTGACGAGAGCACCGACGGGGCGGAGCCGACCGAAGCTGAAGCCGTTCCCACCGCCGGTCTGCTGAATCATGGTCGCCTTGTGCAGCACCCGCATGATCGAGTCGGAACCCTGGCCGAGGTCGTCGGCCACCGGAAGCACGAAGCAGGCGGCGAGCTGGCCGAGCGGGGTGCCGGCGCCGGTCCACGTCGGCGAGTTGGGGAGGAAGTCGAGACGGGTCAGGAGGCCCTTGTACTTCTCGGCCTGCTCGGCCGCTGCTGAGGCGCCGACGGTGAGCTGGCTGGACAGGTCGAGGTTCCACTCGCCGGGCGTCGCCATGAGGTGGAGGTACTGCCGGACGGCGGTCAGCTCGGGGAAGCTCTCTCCCCGTGAACCGTCGACCTTCTCGGGCTGCGGGCCACTGACGTAGAGCGCGTTGACCGAGGCGACGTTGGTGGCCACCCGGGCGATCACCTCATGGGGCGCCTCGACGGGGTTGCCCTCGGCGTCCTTTCGTGGGTAGCGGCCATCGAAGATGGTCCGGGCGTTGGACTTGAAGTCGGGGTTGTTCACGTTGCTCCTACAGGGTGATTTCTTGACGTACTTCGATGAGGCCGGCCTCAGGCTCCCAGCCCAGCTCCCAGTGCTTCTTGGAGGCACGGCGGGTGGCGAGGGTCTGGAACATCACCCGGCGGGCGATCTCCTGGTCCTTCGAGGCGTACATGCCGAAGACCCAGTCGCAGGTGCGCTCGATCTCGGACGCCTCGGCGAGGTGGTACATCTCCAGCCGGCCGACCTTCTCCGCTGCCTTCTGGCCGTCGCGGTTGATCTGGTGGGCGAGGTAGCACGGCATCCGGTGGTGGCCGGTGGAGATCATGCCCTTCAGGCGGTGGAGGGCGTCGCCGATCTGCTTCTGAGTCGACCGACGGTCGTCCCGGCGCTCGACCTCGACGAAGGTGAGCTGGTCGATCATCAGCGAGTCGGCTTCAAGGAGGGTGGCCTCTCGGACCATGTGCTCGAAGCTGCGCTGGCCGAGGTCTGGCTGAAGCACCCACAGCGGGATGTCCCACGCCTTCATCTCCTCGACCCACTCCCGGACGGCCTCGACCTCCTCTGGCACGCACAGGCCGCGCTGCCAGCGATCGGAGTCGACGCCGCAGGCGAGGCACGCCAGGCGGTCGACGGTCATCTCGACGGAGTTCTCCAGGGTGTTGAGCACGACCGAGCGGCCGGCCTTGTGCTCGGCGAGCGCAGCCCAGGCGAGGCCGTAGCTCTTGCCGGTCTTCGGGGGTGCGGCCAGCACGGCCAGCTCCCCGTCGTGGATGCCGTAGGTGTGCTTGTCGATGGCGTCGAGGCCGAGCTGCATCCCCCGGAAGTCGGCCCGGGTGGCCTCTCTGGCCTCGTAGCGCAGCAGGGCATCGGCACCAGCCTCGCGAACGTCTACCCGGGAGCGCTTGGGCTTCAGCCCGATGGCGAGCAGGGTCAGGTCGGTGGCCGCTGCGTCGATGACGGCGATGCGCTCGCCGGTCTCGGCATTGGCCAGGTCGGTGGCGAGCGTGCGGGTGAAGGCCTGACCCTCCTTCATCACGAAGGTGCCCTTCAGGTCCTCGATCGCCCACTCGACGGAGTCCTCCGGCTCCTCCTCCATCGGGATCTCGTAGTCGTCGAGGATCTCGCCGAAGGTGGTCTTGTTGATGGAGACGCCGCGGAGAGCTTCGAGGCTGGGGGCGGTCATACGCCCGCCGTCGAAGTAGTAGTCGACGACCCAGGTGACGATGTCCCGGAACGGCTCGGTCGGGATGCACTCCGCCGGCAGGCCCTGGTCGACGAGCACCGTGATCGAGTCGAGGTCGACCAGGTGCTGCATCAGCGTGCGCTCCCCCAGGGCAGACATCAGCCGAGCACCAGAGGCCGGGTGAGGCCCATGCGGACCTCGTCCTTCAGCCGGTTGTTCGCGAGGGGGCGAGAGTCGGTGCCGGTGAACTCGTAGGTGGTGGCCCGCTCCTGGAGGAGGCTCATCACGTACTCGCCGTAGCGGACGCCGAACTGGTCGAGGGTGTCGTTGGTGGTGATGAAGGTCGGACGGAGATCGGAGACGCGGTGGCGGATCAGCTCGTCGAGCACGGCCCCGGGCAGCTCGACCCGGCTCTTCATCTCCTTGCCCGGGTCGTCGAGTCCGAGCACGCCGGCGTTCTTGATCCGCTTGTGGAACCGCGCCTTGGTCTCGGTGTCGTGCCAGCCGCCGGTGAACACGTCGAGGAGGGCGTTGAAGGTCGTGAAGTAGCAGTCGTGGCCGTGGGCCAGGAGGTCCTTCAGGAGCAGCGCCATCAGGAGCGTCTTGCCGGTGCCCTTGTTCCGGTAGAGGATCATGCCGAAGCCGGCGTCGACGTAGTCGTCCCGGCGATCGAGGTACTCCCCGACCTTGACCAGGGCGCCGTCCTCGATCCAGGTGAGGTCGGACCAGCCGAGCACCTGGTAGCTGCGGGGGATCCCGGAGTTGAGCAGGAAGCGGTGGAGGATCCACTGGTCCCGGCACGGGCAGTCGTAGGTGACCACCTGGCGCTCGGCGGACCTGGGGTTGTCCCACCACTGGAAGGACTTGGTGCCCTTGCAGGTGATGCAGTTCTCGGGCGTCGGCAGGTCCGGGTACTCCCGAGCCAACTGCTCGCTTTCTGGGGTCGACAGGACGCGGACTGCGGCCGGAAGACTGAGATCGATCACGGAAACTCCACCCTAAGGATGCTTGTTGCGGTCTTGGTGCGGTGAACGTAGCAGACCGCTACCAGCCCGGGGTGGATTCCTCGGTGAGGTTGGCCGCGATGACCTCGGCGAAGTAGGGGTCCGATCCGCGGCAGAAGCGAGTCACGGAGATCGGAGCGCCCCGCCAGACGCCGGCGTGGACCTCGAAGGCAGCTCGGGCGATGGGAGCGGCCTGGTCGCCCCAGCGCTTGATGAAGCCCTGGAAGATCCCGATCTCGGAGTCGGTGTTGCGGGGGAAGGGTCCGGTGCGGGTCTCGATCTCGTTGACCACGTAGTCACGGAGCTGCTTCCAGTCCCACTGGGCGTCGGGGGCTGCGAGGTAAGCGCGGTCCGCCGGCCTGGCCGTCACGGCCACGGTGCTCTTCACCGCCACCTCGGTCTTCACCACGGCGGCGGGGGCGCTCGGGGCCTCGAAGTCGATCATCAGGTCTTGGTCGTGCTCGATGGTGCTCATCGGTGGGCAGGGTCTCCTCGTGTTGGGTCGACGGCGTCGACGTTGAGTTCCAAATAACTCACCGAGAGGGTCCGCCCACGACGGAAGCAGGTCGTTGGCAACGACTGCTCACCGATCATCAGGAACCCCCCGGAGACGAAAGACCCGCCGCTTCGGAAGCTGCGGCGGATCCAAGATGGGTATCGAGCGGGCCGCTGGCGTGGCCTCATCACGAACGGAACGGACTGTAGGCCCGGAGGCCGACGGGGTCAAGAGGACCAGAGGGTCCCCGTGACGAGACGCTCCTTGATGGAGCGGAGCTGGTACTGGTCGAGGTATTCGAGCAGAGCCATCCACAGCGGTGACATGTGGTTGGTCGGCTCGAAGCGGGGCAGCGGGGGCATGTCGATGCCCACGTAGTCGGTCTTGCGGAGATCGACGAGCTGGCGGCTGATGCGCACGATCTCCTCCTGACCGGAGAGCTTGGCCTCGCCGGCGGCGAGCAGCCGGTCGAGGTTCCAGTCGTACTTGGCGAGGAACTTGCAAGCCGTCTTGTGGCCGAAGCCGGCCGCTCCCGGGACCCCGTCGATGGAGTCGCCCGACAGCGCCATGATGTCGGGGAGCTGCAGCGGGATGCAGTTCAGGTCGTTGAGCACGCGGTCTTCGGTCCAGAGATCGGTCTCGGGGCCGGGCCGGTGCTGGGTGGTGGTGGCGTCGAGGAGCTGGAAGAAGTCCTTGTCGCCGGAGAGGATCACGTACTCGTCTCCGGGCGCCCTGGACCTCCAGTAGTAGGCGATGAGGTCGTCGGCCTCGACGCCCGGCACAGCGACGTGGTGCAGCCCTGCGAGCGAAAGAAAGGTCCGGGCGAGGCCGAAGGCGCTCTCCTTGGCCTCCTGCTCGGGCGTGGGCGTGAAGTCGCCTCCAGCATCCTGGGCCTGGATGTCGATCGAGGTGCGCCGGCTCGCCTTGTACTCGGGGTAGATGGCCACCCGGCGGGCGCTGCGGCCCGTGTCCCAGCAGATCACCACCCGGTCGGGCTTGGTCTCCCGGACGTAGCGCGAGAGCGAGTTGATGAACACCACGAGGTGGGCGGTGTAGATGCCGTCGGCCGACATCTCCACCCTGCCCTCGGTGGCTTTCACACTTCTGATGATGAGGTTATTTCCATCGATGGCCATCGTTCTCATCTGAACGACTCCACGTAGGCAGCCGCCAGGCGGAGTAGTTCAGGATCATCTCTGAACTGCCCAAGTCCCTTGTTGCAGTGATCGCACAGAAGGCCCCGGATCTGATCGGTCTCGTGGTCATGGTCCACTGCGAGCTTCGACCCGTTGGCCTTGCCGCTCGGCGGCTTCCGGCAGATGTAGCAGCACCCATCTTGCTGGGCGAGCATGTGCTCGTACTGCTCGATGCTGATGCCGTAGAGCTTCATCAGGTTGTACGAGCGACGCTTGTCCTTCGACCTCTGGTAGCTGGCCGCATCGACCTCTCTCGCTCGCTCCAGGTTGCTGGCTCGATGCTCACGTCGCTGCACGTTCGTGCACGGCCGACACCGCGGCGCATAGCCATCCCTAGCGTGCTTGCGCTTCCCGAACTCGTCGAGCGACTTCCGGGTGTCACATCCCGGACAGAACTTGTCGACCGCCAGGGTCCTCACTGGGTGGGAGGCGTGGCCGAGAGGCGCTGGAGCCGGTCGAGGATCGAGAACATCTGGTCCACGTCGCCGTCTCCTCCGCTGGGGGCGACGCCCTCGGGCGGGAAGACCCGCTCCAGGATCTGGGTCAGCTCGACGGTCAGCTCGTGGCGGATCCGGCGCTCCTCCCTCTCGCCCCGGAGGTACACCGTGAGGTCGAGTGCCTCCTCGTAGGCGTCGAGGAGCATGTCCCGGCTGTTCTCCGCCTGAAGGCCGTTGCCATAGCGGGAGATGCCGACCTTCTCCCTCTCGACGAGGTCGTCCCGCACCAGGCCCTGGATCACCGGGTTGGTGTTGACGACAGGGAGCGGCTGGTCGCCGGCGCGCTGCTTGGTCGGCTCACCCCTCTCCGCCTCGATGGCCTCGACGAAGCTCTCACCGCTGGCCCGGAGGATCTCCTGACAGGCAGGGCAGTCGGCGTTGGACATGCCGTCGTGAGCGCCCATGTTGTGGGCGTCGATGATGTCCGGATCGGGTTGGGCCTCACCCTCAGCCACGACGGTGGCCTCGATCGGCTCAGGCTCGGGGGCCGACGGCGGAGCGGTGCGGCCGTCGTAGGCCACGCCGAGCTGGCCTTCCTGTCCACGCCCTTCGAGGAACTCCTTCATGGCAGCGCCGAGGTCGGCGCCGTTGGCCGGAGGGAGCGAGCAGCCGAAGGTGCCGTAGACGATGCGGCCGGCGTCGATCGACCAGTCGAGCCGGGCCTGGATCTCGAAGGTCCCGTCGGCCAGCTCGATGAACGCTTCGAGAGGCTTCCCGGGGCCGGCGTGCACGAAGTAGTACGGGCCGATCTTGGCGGTGGCAGGGTCGAGGCCCGTGCCGTGGCAGTTGTCGCAGATCTCCGATGCCACCCCGAGGCAGAACGGGCACACGCCGGTCTCCTCCACCGCCTCGGTGCGCTGGTCTGCGGCGACGTGAGCGGCCAGCGAGCCGATCGCCACGGAGGAGTCCACCGGCGGGTCGCTGAAGGTCTCCATGCCGGGGTGGCCGACGGCGGCGAGCCAATCCCGCCGGGCCTTCACCGAGACGGCCCGCTCGGGAGCGGCACACGGACCCTGGTGGACCGGAGCTTCGCTGGTGACCCGGCACTGGAAGGCCAGGGTCCCCACGCCCTCGATCTGCTTGCGGCACATGGTTCCTGGCATCAGGGCGCTCCGGTTTCGTTGAGGTGGTAGAGGGACGGCTGAGGCTCAGCCGACTGCTGCTGGTACTTCGAGCCGTCCTCGCCGTAGAGCTTCTGCGGGATGGAGACCATGGCGAAGAAGCTCATCTGGGCGATGGGCATGCCGGGCCGCAGGATGATCGGCATGGGGGCGAAGTTCACCAGCTCCAGGGTGGGCCAGCCCTCGAAGCCGGGGTCGAAGAAGCCGGCGGCGGCGTGGGGCATGAACCCGAGGCGGGCCAGGGACGACTTGCCCTCCAGCCGGCCGGCCACCTTCGGACCGAAGCGGACCCGCTCGGAGGTCGCCGCCAGGGCGAACTGGCCAGGCTCCAGCCGGACCATGCGCTTTCCGTCGACGGGGGAGGCCTTGAAGGGGACCTCGATCATCCGGTGGCTGTTGTCCTCGAAAGGGTCGATGGTCTGGGCGTCGTCGAACTCCCAGATCTTCAGCGGCTTGTCGCTGAAGAACTCCCAGATCTTCAGCGGCTTGTCGCTGAGGTGGAGGTCGACCGAGGCCGGCTGCATGGACCCCTCGACCATGCCATCGATGGCGATGGTGCCACGACGGAGGCCGTGGATGATGTCAGTGCTGGACCAGAGCACGGTCAGACCTTCAGCCAGGCCGGGATCCACTCCAGGTCTTCGTTCGGCGAGTAGTCCTGCATCAGGTTCGGGGAGGCCTGCTGCATGATCCGGGCCACGTCGTCGAAGACGATCCGGATCTCCTCCTCGGCCCCGAGGGCGGTGCGCATGTAGATGATGTGGCGCAGCGCCCGGATGTTGATCGTGACGAGCATGCCGGTGGCCACGCCGTCGGGGGCGAAGCGGCGCATGAAGCTCGTCTTGTGCTTCTTCTCGGCGAAGTTCTTGATGACCTGGCCCTTGCCGTCGCATGCGGGGCACGGCTCGTCGCCGAAGGTCAGGGGGCCGTCGTCGTCGCTCCCGGTGGGGACCTCACCCGAACCGTCGCAGACGGGGCACGGCTCCATGTCGTCGAGGCCGAAGCGATCGGCCATCCAGAGCTGGTGCTCCTCCATGGCCTCCAGCAGCTTCATCGAGCGGCGGGTCAGCTCCTCGTCGGAGCGCGCCCACGGCGGCATCCAGAACGGGATGTCGTCGAGGCGGACGAAGCGCATCGACTCCTGGCTCACGGCCACGCCGGCGCGGTGGCGCACCAGCTCGTGGGTGAAGACGCGGGACACATCGTCCATGATGAAGCTGTAGTTGGCGTGCTCGGTGACCGAGCCGTGGCCCGAGCGCAGCACGTTGGCGAGGTAGTCCTTCGAGTCCTCTCGGACCTTCACGACGTTGACGTTGGCCCCGGCGACCCAGGACCGGTAGCAGAGCCGGCCACCGAACTCGACGATGGCGTCGCCGTCGGCTGCCATGGACTCCTGGACCCGGTCGGCCCAGACCTCGGGCGAATCGACGCCGTTGGTGCGCTCGCCCACCTTGCGGAGGTAGCGGCGGATCTCATCCCAGTCGAGGCTGGGCTGCTGGACGAGGAAGACCTCGGGGGATTCGACGAGACGCACTGGTGACCTCCACGGTCAGGTAGGTGGGCGGTGTGCCCGGTGAACTAGATCAGGCCCCAGGCCCGGCCGACGGCCACGACGACGCGCAGGGCGGCGACGTGCTGGAGCGGGGTGATGGCGCCGTTGCTGGCGAGGGTGTGGGCCATGGTCTCCACATCCGAGAGGGTGTAGCAGCGGGCCATCTCGATGTTGGCCTTCTTGGTCCGGTCGTCGACCACCTTGTCGCCCTTGCGGCCACGGCGCACGACGAGCCTGCCGTCGGCGTCGTTGAGCATCTGCCGGTCCTCGACCCGCCGGAGCCAGTGGGCGTCGCGCCCGAAGAAGACCTTCGACACCTCGCCGACGGTCATCAGCGTCTTCAGGTCCACTGGGACCTCGGTGGGGAAGATCGGATCGTTGGGATCGATGCTGGCATCGACGACGATGGCTCCTGGGGCTGGCATGGGTGACCTCCGGGGTCTACTTGCTCTTGGCTTTGGGCTGGCGCACCTGGACGGTGGGCTGGCCGGTGGTGGTGCACTCGGCGATGACCGAGAGCAGCTCGGGATCCTTGCGCAGCTCGATGATGGCCTTCTCCTGGTCGAACACCCGGGTCTGGGTGGTCATCTTCAGGTAGGTCTTCCAGTCGAGGCGGTCGTCGTCCTCGTCCTTGGCGATGGCCTCCAGGGCCTCCTTGGAGAACCCGACGCTGCCCTTGACGGGCGTGATGGCGAACTCGGTGTCGTCGCTGGAGAGGCCCTTGATCGACAGGCCGTCGATCACGTTGCCCTCGCGGTCAACGAGGTTGGAGGGGATGATGTGGCCATCCTTGGTCCGCTTGGCCCGGCCGAGCACCTCCTCATCGACGGTCTCTCGGAGCACCTCGTCGCCATGGTTGAGCATGGTGGTGCGGATGCCATCGAGGCGGTTGGTGGCCATCTTGGCGATCACGTTCAGGACAGTTCGCTCGGAGAGCACGCCACTCACCTCGGCCGGCTCCAGGGCACGCACCTCGGCGGGCACGACCTGGCCGAAGACCTTGGGCAGCAGCTCCAGCGCCGTCTTCTCGACTTCGAGGATCTCGGCGGGCAGAGCCGGTTTGGTGGGCACGGGGGCGGCGGGCGCCGGCTTGGCCAGCAAGGCCGTGATGTCGGAGAGGGAGACCGCCTTGCCCTCTTTGGGCAGGAGGGCCTTCTTGGCGGCTTCGAGCCGGACCTCGGTGGCCTTGACCTCGCTGGCCTCCAGCGCGTGTTGCGGGCAGGTCGGGTCGTCGTAGCTCGGCTCACCGTTGGGGAGCGGCTCGCAGGTGCAGGGCTTGGTGGTCGTCACGGGGGTTCCTTCCGAAGGTCAGCGGGATGCCAGGGCAGACCGTAATCAAGGATCCTTCCCCCTGTCAAGAATCCCTATCGAGGTCATTACGCGAAGGCTCGGCGTGTCGACGGAGGTACCGAAGGGCGGACCGGAGCTTCGCCGGGTCGTCCTTGAAGAACCCCAGCCCCAGATTGCAGTTCCGACAGAGGAGTCCCCTGAACTTGTCCGTCTCATGGCAGTGATCTGCATGGGGCGGATCCATCTCGGCCCGACAGATAGCGCATAGGCCCTTCTGCTTGGCGAGCACAGCTTCGTAGTTCCGTCCAAGGAGCTGCCGGCCACGGGTTCGGTAGGTCGGGCCTTTGTGTTCCCGATAGGCGTTGCGACACCGCCATCCGAGGCTCCTCCCATTCGCTCTTCGCATGGGAGTGTTCGGCCCGCAGTGGGCACAGGTCCCGGTCTTGCTCTCTTCGTCTATGTCCGAGATCCTGTGCTTCCATCCACCCATCTACAGGACCCTAGACGCGAAGGAACCCCCGAAAGGGATCCCTCGGGGGTTCCTCGCATCCGCTGCCCGGCGGAGAACTAGCGAGGCGGACCTCGGGCTGGGTTGGCCTCGTTGGCGGGTCCGGCGGGAGGGGCCTCGTTGATAGGGGCGTACCCGGGCATCTTGGCCACACCGAGCAGCCAGCCGAACTGAGGGACCTTGGTCTCCAGCCAGCGGATGAGGGAGTAGTAGAGGCCGATCGCCGTGGCGATGAAGAAGGCGATGCCCTGCTCCTTCGTCTGCTCGTCGATCACGAAGCCGACCTTGGTCGAGAGCCAGGTGATGGCGAGACCGATGCCGATGGGCACCCATGTCCGGATGAGGCTGGTGACGTAGTCCGTCAGGTTCACGATGTCCCTCCAGGGGATCAGATGGCTGCGGCCCACTCCAGGGCAGCCAGGGTGATGGGGCCGGCGGTGACGTTGGAGAAGTCGCCCTGCTTGACGCCGGGGAACTCCTTCGTCTTGAAGGTGCGCTGGGCCTTGGTACGCCCGGCGAGGGTCTCCATGTCGTAGAACCAGCGGCGGAAGTAGACGAGAGCCTCGGCTGTACCGCCCTCTCCGGTGAACTTCCCGTCGATCTTGCCGGGGCCGCGGTTCGGCTCGCCCCGCTTGACGGCGTTCCACAGCAGCAGGTTCTCGAAGTGGAAGATGATCGGGTTGGTCTTCCCGTCCTTCATCCCGACCTTCAGCGTGCGGGTGAGCTTCGGGAGCTTCGCCGGCAGGACGATCACCGGAGCGAGTCCGGGGGGATGGTCGATGTAGTGCTGGATGCGGCTGAGGAAGACACCGTCGTTGATGAGCGAGGCGGCGAAGTCGATCTTGCGACCCTTGGGCGTGGCGTACTGGCGGTGCTGCCAGATCCACGAGGCGTCGTACCGACCGAGGGCGAAGGCTGCCTGGATCCGGGCTGCGGTGTCGAAGCGGTGCGGGCCGAACGGCTCCGCCGGCGTGCCGACGTGCTCGATCTCCAGACCGTAGAAGTAGCTGTTGCCCGAGACGCCCTTCCATCCACCCTGACCGCCGTGGTTGGCGCGACCAGCGGCCACGAGGATGGCTACATCACTGCGGGACTGGAGCACGTTGCACAGCGGACCGGGCAGACCCGGCCGGCCGTTGATGACGGTGTTGAGCGAGGGGGCATCGCCACTGCGCCCACCGGCGGTGTGGTGGTTGCCTCCGCCACGGGGGTTGAAGATGGAGGACCCTCGGGTCTGCCATCCGGCCACGTAGCTGACGGGCACGCCCATGAGGCGGAGCCGGCGGTCGAGGTCGGTGTCACGCATCGAGCTTGGCCAGTTCCTTGTAGAGGGCTGCGGCCTTGGCGTCGGGCTTCCCGTCGGGGAAGAGGGGGCGAAGCTCAGCGGTCCGAGCGTCGTCGATCTCCTCGGTGAAGTCGGCGTCGCAACCGTCGAGGTGATCGTCATCGGCCTTTGGCATGGGCGTAATCATGCACGGCGCGGTGCCGATTGGCAAGGAGACGCTCAACAGGACCGGTCGGGGGAGGGGTGACCGGCCCTGTTGCTGGTGTGGAGTGTGGCATTTCGATCAGCGGATCATCCAACCACCCCCGCTTCCTGGGCAGCGAAGAAGCGCTCGACATCGTCCACCCGGGTGAGCAGCGGAGTGTCGGGGAGCGAGTTGATGATGACCTGGCCGTAGCGGCTGGTGACCAGGCGAGGATCCAGGATCGCTACCAAGCCCCGGTCGTTGCGGTGGCGGATCAGCCGGCCGAAGGCCTGCTGGAGCACCAGGCTCATCATCGGGACGGTGTAGTCCATGAACTCGTTGCCGCCGGCAGCCTTGACCGCCTCGCCCCGGGCCTGGATCAGCGGGTCGTCGGGGGAGGGGAAGGGGAGCTTGTCGACGACCACCATCGAGCAGGTCTCGCCCTGGAAGTCCACGCCGGTGAAGAAGCTCCGGGTGCCGAAGAGCACCGAGTCGATGTCGGCCTCGAACTCCGCAGCGAGCTGGCGGTTGGGCTTGTCGCCCTGCTTCAGGCAGGTGTGGTCGATCACGTCGACGAGGCTCTCGTAGGCAGCGTTCATCTGCTTGCGGGAGGAGAAGAGCGCCAGCGCCCGGCCGGCGCTCGCCTGGATGAGACGGAGCGTCATCGAGATCGAGGCGTTGGACCAGGAGCTGTAGGTCTTGCCGGCGGGCGAGGGGAGGTCCCGGGGCACGAAGAGCCGGGCCTGCTTCTGGAAGTCGAAGGGCGTGCCCACGTCGATCGAGTTGTAGGTCCGGCAGCCGATGCGCCCGGCGCTGTAGTCGAACTTGCCGGCGACCATGAGCGTGGCCGAGAGGCCGATGACCGTGACCGGGTTGTCCTCCCGCTCGAACAGCAGCGGGGTGAGGATCGTCGAGACGTTGACGGGAGCGGTCCGCATGATGGTGCGGGTCACACCCCGGTTGGTGGTCTCCTCCTCGATCCACCGGACCATCTCGGTGAACGAGGCAGCCACCAGGTCGGTGGACTTGACCGCCATGTTCTCGCAGCGCTTAGCGAGGCGCTTCTTGGACGAGCGGGCCTCGTTCTGGAGGACCGGCGGCATCTTGTCGCAATCGACCTCGTCCATCAGGGAGGCGAGGTCCTGGAGCGACAGGGCCAGCTCGATGAACTCCTCGCCGACGTAGGCCGGGCTATCGGCATCGAAGTGGGCCGGGGCGATGCGCACCGAGGTGGGCTTGCGCCCCTTGCGCACGCCGCCCTTGCCGTCGTCCTCATCCTGCGGGGTCATCAGGTCGACGAGGACCTTCCACAGATCCTGCATGGCGGCGGTGGTGCGGTCGGCTGCGCTGTCGAGCTGCGAGGTGTCGGCGAGGTAGCGGCCAGCGAAGCTCTTGACCGAGCGGGCGAGCACCTGGACGCTGGCCTCGGTGAACTGCGAGCCGAAGATGGTCGAGGCGTACTCCTCGGCCTCGTGGAACTCGTCGAAGATCACGGTGTCATGGGGGCCGATCATGGTGGACCCGCCGCCGCTGACCTCTCGGACCATCAGGTCGGTGAAGTAGAGGGCGTGGTTCACGACGGCGATGTCGGCTGCCTTGGCTCGGGCCTTGGCTGCCTCGGCGTAGCACTCGTCGCCGAAGATGCACTCGCCCTTGCCGGGGCACTCCTCGGAGGAGACGGTCAGCTTCTGCCACTCGGCGTCGGGGATGTCGAAGCCGAAGGAGTCGCGCTCGCCGTCGAAGAAGGGAGCAGCGCCCTCGCCGTCGAACTCCTCGATCTCCTTCTCGACGCCGGCGATGCGGTCGTTGTACTTCGAGATCGAGACGGAGGTGACGACCTCGGGGTCAGCGGCCCGGCTCATGCAGAAGTAGTTCGAGCGCCCCTTCAGCACGGCGTAGGTGAACTCGACGCCGAGGTGCTTGCGGAGGAAGGGGAGGTCCCCGCCCACGAGCTGATCCTGGAGCGCCTTGGTGGCGGTAGCCACGATGACCCGCCGGCCGGTGCCGGCCGAGGACAGGATCGAGGGGATCAGGTAGCCGAAGCTCTTGCCGGTGCCGCATCCGGCCTGGCCGATGAGGTGCGTCCCCGATTCGAGGGCCTCCTCGACGGCTTGGGCCAGGGCTTGCTGCTGCGGGCGGGACTCGTACCCCGGGAGGGAAACGGCCAGGCGCAGCTCGGCCTCGGCGAAGTTCAGCGGGATGTCGGTGCCCTGTTGGTTCTCCACGAGGACCACACTAGCCGGGTGCTCTGACACAATCAAGAATCCTTACCTGGATGTTCAGCCTCGTCGATCCAGCCCCGGTACTCAGTGGCAATGGAGGGAAAGGCCTTCACGAGACGGTTGACCGTGGCCCTGGCCGAGGAGCAGAGACCGAAGAAGTCTGGTCCGTAGTCGGCGAAGCTGGAGGCGTAGTGCTTGGCATCGGAGTACAGCTCGCCGAGCACGGGGCGGTCGGCCTGGATGCGGACGAAGGTCTTGCCCTCGGCGAGGACGACGGCGTCGTCGGCGCAGCCGCGGTCGGCGTGGTCGTGCCAGAAGACGGGCGGGGTGTCGAAGGTCTCCATCAGGCTGCCGCCTCGGCTGCGGCGCGGGCTGCCTTGACCGTCGGCCAGTCCGAGCGGTGGCGCTCCCACTTCGACTGGCGGACCGGGGTGATGGTCTCGGGGCCGACGTAGCGCCAGCTCCCCTGTCGAGCGTGGGCGTCGCCGTTGAGCTTGGCCCAGAAGACGGCCTGGATGTTGACGGGCTTGCCGTCGTCGTCGGCCTGGATCTCGCTGATCCTGGCCATGAAGCTCGACTTGCCGGGCAGCTTCACCTTGGCCACATCGCCGACTCGGACGATGCCCTGCCCCACCACCTTGTAGCTCTCGATGTTCTGCACTGCTCTCCCTGAAGTTGTGTGCTCCGAGCTGGCGATCGGAGGAGGTGCGGTCTTCGCCCCTCAGCTCCATTATCTCATGGCTGTCAAGACCGGGGGAAGAAAGCCTCCCTCGAAGTTCACCTCCCATCTCCACCTCGCGCGAGTTATCTGACCATTCGCCTCCATCTCTCAGTCCCCCCGGCGGGAGCTTGGGTTCTCGTTCCCATCGGCGTTAGCCGATCCGAGGGGACATGTCGCGAACTCGCGCGAAGGTGGGTGGCGATAGGGAGGGGGGAAGGGGGTAGGGACGGCGGCTTCCCCCTGATCCCCCACCGAGCCGGCCGGGGCGCTCCGACGCCAACGGGGCGCGGAGAAGAAGACCTTCCGATTCCGGGCAGGCCTTCAGTGTGAACTCCCACCAGTCGCGATCCGGTGAGGTGCCTTCAGACTCCCCCGAGTGGAGTGGAGGCCCATCGTCGACTAGCAAACGATTTGGCCGGAGGCCTGGGACAAGGCTGTGTCTCAGGACCTCCACTACCAGTTCCGGAGAGGAACGACCTGGAACCTAGGGGACGATGAGGCCCGAGGTCAAGGGGGGCTGCTGCTGGGCTGCATCGATCTGCGCCTGGGCAGCCTCCGCACGCTGGGCGCGCATGTCGGCGAGGAAGAGGCGGATCTCCTCGGTGAGCCTCTCCTGCTCAGCACCGTTGGGGTTGAACGGCATGGTGGCGCCGACCACCTCGCCGAGCACGAACGACGGGATCGAGATGAACAGGATGCACACCACGCCCCACTGCGGGTGCGGGCCGGCCATCAGCTCGTACTCGATGTCCTCGCCCTCGGAGTGCTTCTGCAGGGCGGTCTGCACCCACGGGTGGACCTTGTTCGTGAGGCGGCTGGTGGTGCCAGGCATTGCTGTCTCCTTCTACTCCGCGGCCCGGAGGTCCGCGAGTCGGTATGCGTTGGTGATGAGCTTGCGCCGGTCGTCGGCTGTGATGAAGGCGTCGCCGTCGTCGTCGTCGGCGAGCAGGGTGTCGTGCCAGTCGTTGCGGCGCATGGCCACGGAGCGGAGGCCCTCCTCGACGGAGTCGGGGGTGATGTAGGAGTGGCAGGTGACCGACGGGTGCTTCGAGTCGATGCGGTTGTTCCGGTTGATCCGCTGGATGTAGTTGGCGTGGGTCACCGGCAGCTCGAAGTTCTTGATGTAGAGCGCCTCGGGGAGGTTGAGGCCCTTCGAGCCGGCGTCGGAGCTGAGGAAGATCTGGGCGTTGCCGTTGCGGAACCGCTCGATGCTGTCCTGGCGCTGGTTGGGCGACATGCTGCCCTTGTTCAGCACGACCTTGTAGCCGGCGCTGTGGAGATCGGCTGCGAGCAGCGGGAGGACCGTGTCGGCGAACCAGGTGAAGAGCACGACCTTGGCGCCCTGGCCGTCGACGATGGGCCGGAGGTCTTCGAGGAGCCGGTCCCGCTTGGCCGACCCCATCGCCCGGAGGCCCTCGACCCCCACCGCCTCGGTCAGCTCACCGGCGAGCTTGCCGCTGGCACTGGCGATGGCGAGCGGGTAGCCGGCGATCATGCGCAGCGTGGTGAAGATCTTCCGGTCGTGCTGGGCGGTCATCAGCTCGGCCTTCTCCTTGCCGTACCGGTCCTCCCACTCGGCGATGGTGTCGGGGCTGAGCGAGCCGGACACCTCGTTGTAGAAGTCCTTCTGGACCCTGCCCATGGGCACGACCGAGAACTCCTCGATCTGCTTGGGGAACTGGTCGATCACGTCGGGGTCGGTCTTCTTCTTCACGATGGGCGAGAGCCGTGCGCGCAGCGTCGGCACCTCGGGGTCCTCGTGGTCATCAGGGCCGAGGTTCTTGAACTTGCAGGGCTTGCCGAAGAGGTCGTAGCGGGTGACGTAGTTCTCGTCCCAGTAGGCCACGGTGCCCATCGGCCCCTCGCCCTTGATGACCCGGCCCATGTTGTAGGTCTGCTCGGGGCTGGACTCGACGGGGGTGGCGGTGAGGCCCAGGACCTTGGTGGTGGCGAAGGCGGCTCGCAAGCTGCGGATCATCCGGGCGTGCGCCTTGTAGATGTCCTTGCTGCGGTCCCGGAGCCGGGTGCACTCGTCGTAGACGACCAGGGTCCGACGGGGCACCAGGGCGGTGGTGAGCGGGCCGTTGGTCCACGCCGCCTTCTTGGTCGGCCCCTTGACCGCTGCGTCGTTCTTGATCGTCTCGTAGCTGCCCACGATGACCTGGGGCAGGTCGTTGCGGATCCGCTCCCGCTTCAGCTTGTCGCCGTAGTAGAGCTTCACGGTGAGGTCGGTGAACTTCTCGAAGTCCGACACCCAGTCCTTGATCTTGTTGACCTCGGCGCAGACCACGACCTGATCGATGAGGTCGTCCTCGAACAGCAGGGCAGCGAGAATCATGGAGATATGGGTGTTGTGGGTGACGGTGTAGCCCTCAGTGAGGAAGAGCTGATGGGGTCCGTCGACGGAGATGCAGGTCGCTTCGGCCGACTCGATGCGCTCAGCGGACACCATCGCTCTAGTGGGGTTGCGCCTGGGTCTCCACTGAGCGGCCTTCCTGGTGATGCGGAACGGACATCCAAGCTTCGAGGGAAGAGTGATGGTCAGGTTGAAGCTCGGGAGGCCTGCCTTCAGCTCGCCGAGGTACCGATAGCTCTTCTGCTTCCCCTTGATCGATGCCGTCCCGCCGAGGGACTGGACAAGCTCCCGAACTCCCTCGGCCAGTTCCCGTGAGGTCGAGTCGAACTGGATCGATTCGCCGCAGTACCCATCGGTATCGAGCAGCCCTTGGAGGAGCGCCCACCTCTGGTCCACCGATGCCTTCAGGTACTGCTCTGGGATGTGCTTCTCATGGCTCTTGACGCAACAGCCGAGGGACCGGAGGAGGTCGAGCAGGGGATTGCTCTGGCCCCGCTCGGTGACGAACCGGTAGGTGACCGCCCTGGACCTCGGATCGATCCGCACCCGAGTCTTGGTACCTTCCGGCAGAACGAGATGCTCGACCATGTCGGCGTCCATGGTCGTCAGGCGAGGTCCGCCCTGGGTCAGCCCTCCATCGCCGAGAAGGACACCGAGCGTGTATGGATCGATCGGCAGATGGGCCTCGCCGAACTCAACCGCATCGGCCATCGGGATGAAGAACCGGCGCTCACCGTTGGGGAAGGTGAGACCGATGTCGACGATCTCCTTCAGGGTCAGCACGCGATCGGGTCGGCTCTGGTGCTTCATCGCCTTGGTGTGCACTGCCCAGAGATGGTCGGTATCGCAGACGACCTCCTGGCCATCAGAGAAGGTGACCCGCCAGAGGTCACGGACGCCCTGGGGGAACACCCCTCGGACGCTGCAGGGCTGACCGTCGACGCCGAACACCTGGTCTCCGACGGAGAGGGAATCGATCGTGCGCCATCCCTTCGGGGTAGCGACTCTCTGATCGTTGCGGAGGGCCTTCCCCAACCCCGTGTCGTAGATGACCAGGGGGTTGGGGTCGACCCAGCACTCGCCCACGCCTTCGGCCTGGAACTCGAAGACGCCGAGGTCGGAGTGGTAGTGCTTCACACGCGCTCGGGCTGGCCGATGGCGAGCGTCCAGGTGATGATCTCGACCTCGCAGGAATCGATCGAGACGGCCTTGACGCCGAGCAGCTCGCCCTCGAAGTACAGGCGGAGCATCTCGACGTGCTCGACCGGGGCGCCCTCGAAGCCGGCGATGAAGCGCACCTCGTTCGAGGTGACCTCAACCTCGACCTCGACCTGAGGGTGAGCCTCGCCGAGGTCCATGGTCCAGCCGGTGCGGCGGGCGATGGCGCGGGTCGCCAGGAGGAGCGTGTGCTCCACCTGCGCGATCTTCAGCTCAATGCCCCCCGTGTCCATGCCAGCAGCCTAAGCATCCTTGGCGACTTCCTCAACAGCGCTTCACTCGGGCGGGGCGATGGGGCGCTTGATGACCGGCCCGTCGGAGGCGATCACCTCGGCGATGGCCTCGTCCTCGATGTTGAAGGTCGACGTGGCCGAGCGCACGAACGAGCCACCCGAGCGGCCGACGGTGTTGCTGATGGTGAAGGTCTCGTCGCCCTCCCGCTCGAAGCTCCCTTCGGTCTCGACGGTGCCGTCGATGCCCGAGATGTCTTCGTCGGCGGTGCGGGCGTAGAAGCGGGCGAAGGGCGTGACCGCCGGCTGCCCCTCGGGGGTGACCGACGGGTAGCGCTGGCCCTTCAGGTACCACGAGCGCGGCACCGGGTCGGACCACACCTTGAACTCGGGGTCCTCGGAGATGGGCGGCTCCTGATCCCAGACCGAGACGTTGGGGCCGCGGTTCGAGGTGGCCGTGCGGAGCTGGAGCCGGTCGGCGTACCACGGCCGGATCTGCAGCGAGGTGATCGACAGGGCGTTGCGGAAGCCCTTCACCCGCCACCGGAGCTGGTTGTTCGGCTGGGGGAAGGAGAGCACCCCGTTGGGGTTGTTGCGGATCCCGTGGGCGGGGATCCAGGTCTGCCCGCCGTCGTTGGAGAACTCCCAGACGATCGACTCGTCGAAGAGGGAGAGGGCGTGGACCTTCCACTGGTCGGTGGCCGAACCACGCTGCACCAGGCGCACCTGGGCGCTGCTGTCGGACGACTCGAACACGGGCACGCCGATGGGGCGCCCGAAGGACCAGGAGGAGACGAACGCAGCGTCGTCCTCGACGTAGAAGCCGGCCACGGGGGTACCGGCGAGGAAGGTGCTCGTGTAGGTGATCTTCTCGACGCCGTCGACGTAGACGGTGATCTGCGAGCCGTTCATCTCGACGGCCAGCTCGACCTCGCCGGAGGAGCAGGCCTCGGTGTCGATGGAGGTGGAGATCCCGCCCTCGTTCTTCAGCAGCTCGACGCTGCCACCGACGTTGGTGCGCGCCACCCAGTTGTTGTCGAGGTCCTCGAAGCGGAAGATGATCCCGCACTGCTCGCCGACCGTGGCGGACACCCGGCCGTTGCCGTAGCCCACGGGGACGACGGCGTAGGCGGGGTCGACATCGAGGCTCGTGGCCTTGTTGCCGACGATGCCCATGTCGTGTCCGGTGAACGGGTAGGTCCACACCTGGGGGTCGCCGTCATCGGTTCCGTCAGTGGATCCCAGGTCGGTGTCGTCGACTCGGTCGAAGGTGTCCGAGACGTAGGTCTCGTAGTCCACGGGTCCGCTGTAGAGATCGGTGTCGTCGCCGCCGGCGAAGACCTCCCGGATCGGGGGGCTGATGAGCGAGTGGAACTCCCACTCGCCAGAAGGGGCGGGCGGGGGCGGCTGGGAGCCGAGCCTGTAGGAGACCGTGGTCTCGATCGTGCGCCCCTTCTGCCCGGTGATCTCCTTCGAGGCGAGCACCTGGCCCGAGACCCCGACGATCTCCAGGAAGAGCGGCTGGCTCAGCTCTTCGGTCAAGGTGATGCGGGCGGCGGCGTGGATGGCACCCTCGGCCGACAGCACGGCCAGGGGCGACTCGATGCCTCCCACCGCCGCCTCGTCGGAGACCTCGGCGGAGATCCCGATGGGAGCGGCGAAGGGCGGGTGCACGGGTTCCTGGATGAGGCCACCCTCGTGGAACAGCGACATGGAGGCCGTGTTGGTGCTGCGGCCCACGAGGATGGTGCGGTCGGCCTCCTGGTAGCTCAGGGAGGCGTCTCCGGTGGAGTGCCAGGAGTCCTCGTCGGTGAAGTCCGAGCTGAGCAGCAGCGGGTCCTGGAAGGTGTCGTCGGGCAGGACCTGCACCGAGGGCGTCTGCTGGGTGGCGAACTGGATCGCCGTGACCGGGTGGTTGGACTGGTAGGCCCGGCTGTAGACCGTCGCGGGGTCGCCGTCGACGGTGTAGATCCGGCCCGGGTCCAGCTCCCAGGTGAACGGCTGCTCGGCGTCGCCGTCGAGGAGGTTGTCGAAGTCGAGGAAGCGCTCGTAGTACACGGGCGTGTCGTCGTCGGCGTCGTAGGCCAGCTTGAAGGCCCTCAGCTCCCGGACGCCCACGAAGAAGGCGAGCTTCTTCGAGTGCACGACGGTCTGGATCTCGTAGGTGTGGGGCTGGACCTGGGTGAAGCTCGGAGCGGCCACCCCCTGGTGCCAGGGCGAGAAGGCGAAGATCCACGAGAGGTCCTCGATACCGGCCCGCCCGGCGAGGTCGGTGGCGAACAGCGCCGAGGTGGGGCGGTGGTCCTGGGAGTCGAAGCGGCCACCGTCGGCGGTCTCGACGACCGAGATCGAGTCGAGGAAGCGCCCGAGGCCGAGGCTGTCGACTGCGCCGGCACCCGAAGCGACCATGGACTGCAGCACGGCGCCCACCGGGAAGACCTTCACCTTGCGGGTGATGGGCACGAAGCTCTCATACGGCTCGGCTGCCAGGTTGGTGAACTCGAACTTCCAGAACCGCGCCGAGATCGGGGGCACGTCGAGGTACCCCTTCTGGGTCGTGTAGTCCCGGGCCACAGGGGTCCAGGCCATCTCGGCCCAGTAGTCCGCCGGCCCGCCCACGAAGCCCAGCAGGTTGTCCTCGGAAAGGAAGCTCGGGTGGAATCGGAGCAGGGCGTTGTCGGTGCCGCCGTCGTCGTCGCTGAGGAACTCCGAGCGGGTCGGGTAGTCGGTGAGGTTGGCCAGCAGATCGTCGGCCTCGTCGGCGGTGAGGGGCTGCTGGTTCTGCTTCAGCACGAACGCCTCAGTCGAGCCGGTGCCGATGATCTGCAGATCCTCAACCTGTACATCAGGTGGAGTCCAGGGCGACCCTTCAAGCTGAAGTAGAGGTCCAGTGGGGCCAACCCTCGACCACATGTCGAGGGTCTCGCCGTTGTACTGGGCCACCAGGCCGATCCGGTCGCCGGCCTGGAAGGACAGCCCGAGCGCCGGGATCAGCTCGTTGAAGGGAAGGGCGATGGCCACGCCACCCGGATCGGAGAAGGCGTGGAAGGGGATGATCCACTCAGCTTCGGCCGCAGCGGAGTCCACAGGCGCCCTGAACTGGATGGCGACCATCCACGGCTTGGAGTGGTCGAAGCGCACGGCGGAGTTCTCGATGTCGACGGTGTCGGCGACGGGGATCTCCAGGGCGGTCGAGGTGGTGCTCACGCCGCCGGTGACGGTGATGGCGCCGTAGGGGATCGGCTCGTCGCCGGCCTGGAACACACCGTCGGGCTGGTCGTCGGAGTGGTAGATCGAGAAGTGGACCCCGGTGTGGGTGGGGTCGAGGTAGAACCGGTCGATCTTGACCGGCTCGCCGGCGGGGGTGCGCACGTCGGCGTAGAGGTTCACCACGGCGTTGGGCACCGGCTGCGGCTCGCTCTTCCAGAACGGCTTGCGCTCGCCGGGCAGGGCGATGTTCGAGGCCGGCTTGGTGGTGAGCATGTAGTCGACCGGCTCACCGAAGGGGTCGATCGAGCCGGCGATCTTCGAGCCGGGGGTGGTGCCGGTGGGCAGCGACTCCTTGCCCGTCACCCGGTAGCCGATGTTCACGTTGCGCACGGCCAGGGAGTACGGGATGCGCTTCCCGCCCATGATCGGGGCCGACTCGAAGAGGTGTCGGCGCATGGTGATGCGCATCTTGGTGGTGCGGAACCCGGCAGCGGGCCGGACCTTGCGCCGGACCCAGTGGTCCGAGGTGTGGTGGAGGTAGTGAGCCGAGCGGGGCTTCGTCCACGGGAGGTACTGCGGGACGGAGCGGTTGATCTTCTCGTTGTAGATCGACACCCACCGCGCCAGGTTCGAGTCCCAGCGCTCGACCGATACGTCGTGGGGGTAGTGGCTCACCTCGAAGTCGAAGGTGTTGATGAGCTTGGGCGACGAGAAGCGGTACTCGATGACCTCGGTGGTGCGGTCCTGCCGGTCGCGCTCGGGCGTCACCCACATCCCGAGTTCGAGCGGCTTGGAGTTGAGGGAGTCGGCGTCGAGGTCGTTGAGGGTGGCGCCGTTGGAGAACAGCGGAGCGGTCTGGTCGGAGGAGGAGACGACCCCGTCCGAGCTGTAGCGGGCGGTGGCGTAGGGGTGGGCCACCATCTGGCCGTCGGCCGAGAGCGCCCTCGCCGCGATCTTCTGGACCGACATCAGTGACATCGACGGGCGGTAGACGAGCCAGGATCCGTTGGGCAGCCGGTAGCGGGTGCTGTCGGTTCGCTCGGGGGTGACACCGGGCGCCCAGCCGAGCGCGCTGGCGGCGACGCCGGAGATCTCGCCGTTGTAGCTCCACACCGCACCCTGGAATCCCGAGAACGGAGGGCGGGGCTTGGGCTTGCCGTCGATGACCTCGTGGATCTCCCAGTGCTCGCTGTCGGCGGCGAAGCGGGCGATGGGGGTCTCGCTGTGGATCTCGACGCCGTCGGACACCTCGACCAGCGTGGAAGCCGGCTTGACCCGGGAGATGACGCGCAGGAGGTCGTAGCGCTCAGCCGGGGTGATCGGCCGGCGGGGGCGGATGATGAACTTCCAGCGGTTGAGGGCGCCCTCGCCCTCCTCTCGACCCTCCAGCTCGCCGTAGGTGAAGTCCTCCAGCTCGCCGTAGGTGAACGCTTCGAGGTCGCCGTAGGTCAGCGAGGCCCGGTCCACGGTGGTGAAGGACTCGTACACGTCGCAGTCCACCGAGAGGATCGCCTCGGCCAGCAGCTCCATGCCCGTCGGGGTGGCGCCGAAGCTGATGGCCCTGGCGAACTGCTCGATGCGCGAGCGGAACGATGAATCCCGGGCGGAGAAGTCGTCCCACTCATCAGGCTCTGCGGTCGCACCGGTCGGGTCGAAGGCGAGCACCTCGCCGGGCGTGCGGCGGATGCCGAAGAGCGCGCCCCAGAAGCGGTCGAGGTCGAAGAAGTGGCTGCCGTTGATCGTGCGCTGCAGGCGGGCCATGAGCAGCCGCTTGCGGATCTGCCCGGCGCCGGCGTCGCCGATGATGGCGCTGATGAGCCGCACCATGTGGCTCTCGGGGGAGAGGTCGTAGACCTCCTCGGGCATGTGGCCCAGCCGCTCCAGCACGGGCTTGGGCGGCAGGATCAGGTTGGTGCCCGACTCCAGGCCCTCGGCATGGGGGGCCGAGCGGGGCGCCTGCAGCAGGATCAGATCTGGGTCGTCGTAAGCCACGGCTACACCGTTCCGAACGTGTTCGCAGCCTTGACCTCGATGCGGACGCTGTGCAGCTCGACGACGGTGTCGTCGGAGGTGGGCACGTCGATGGCCCGGCCACCCGTGGAGAAGACACCGATCGGATCGCCATCGCCTGAGACCTGCTCGATGGCGTAGTGGGTGGCGTCGTCGGTGCTCGACAGGAAACGGACGGCGTCGATGCCGGTCACGTTGTGGATCACCTGGTAGAGGTCCGACACCTGGACGATGCCGTTGAACCCGACCGAGTCGAAGTAGGCGTTGAGGTTGGCGGTCATCTCGGACTGCACGCTGGCCTCATCGAAGCCCAGCTCGAAGATGACCGCGAGGTGGAGCTTCAGGTAGAGCACCTTGGCCTGGTGGACCCAGGTGTCGAAGGACACGAGGCGCCAGTCCCGGATGGCCTGCTCAATCTCCCGGGGCACGGAGTTGTAGAGGTAGCTGACCTCGAAGACCTCGCCATCGGCGGGCACGCCGGTGGGGGCGCTGTTCGCGACGGAGATCCACTCGATGCCGGCCAGCGACTGAGGTGCTCCGCCGCGGTCGGACACGTCGTTGACGAGGAAGTAGTCGACACCCTCGACGTAGTCGATGCCGTCGACCTCGATGGTGTCGTCGACCGAGGGGTCGATCACCGGGGAGAGCGCCAGGGGGATGAAGTGGTTCCCGATGACCGGGGTGCTCCCGTCGGCCCGCTGGAAGGACCCGAAGTAGAGCGGGTCGCTGGTGGCCCCGGTGAAGGAGCTGGCGGCGCTGAAGACCCGGACCTCGGTCGCGGCCACGGCGTTGCGCCCGTTGACGTAGATGTCGACCCGGTTGGTGATGCCGTCGAGCGGCTCGTTGCGGCTGGCGACAGGGACGTAGTCGAAGACGAGGTCGTAGATCCCGTCGGGGGCGTTGTCGGTGTCGATGATGGACACCGTCGGGGGGACCGAGGTGTGGTCGAAGCTGTACTGCACGTCGGGGGCCAAGACGTTGCCGGCGTCGATGTTGGCTCCGAGCACCGAAGTACCCTCGTACACCGAGGAGGCGTCCTCGACGGTGGAGGTGGCCGTGCCGCCGACGATCTCGATCTGCTCCCTGCGGACCTTGGCCGCGCCGATCACGTTGGCCTGGGAGACGGCGGGGTTCTCCAGGGCGATGGCCAGGAACATGTCCTCGGTGCCGGCGAGGTTGCGCAGGAAGGTCCGACGGAAGCGAGCACGGAGCTGGGCGTCGCTCTCGGCGTCCATGCCTCCGGTCATCGGCCCGAGGTTGAGCATCGAGGTAACGCCGGCAATGGGCTGCATGGGCCGGTCGACCGTGTTGGCCTGCACGTTTCCGGCGGCGCCTGGCTGCACGGCCTGCACGGCGACCTCGATCGAGAGGTCGGCCGGCTGGAGCACGGCGGGGGTGACGGTGAAGAACGTGACCAGAGGCGACGACGAGGTCGCCACCTGGGTGCCGTAGGGGATGACCACGGACTCGGCCGAGGGGGCCATGCGCTCGAAGGTCATGGATCCGCTGGCCCGCTTGGGGGCGATCCGGCCGAAGCCGCCCATCGTCCGACAGAAGTCTTCGAGGTCCTTGCCCGACTTGGCGTCGAGGTCGTAGCTGTACTCCATCAGGTACTGATCGACCGAGGCCTCGGCCATGACCTCGGAGAAGGCGTCGATGATCTTGCGCAGAGGGGTGCCGACCGTGGTGGCCATCTCTGGATCGGTGAGCTTCAGGGCGGACCTGACGCTGGCGGAGTATTCGGCTGGAGTGGGCATCAGTTCCTCACGGTGGACTGGAGGGCCATCTGCTCGCCCGAGAGAGTCTGCAGGATGGCGCGCACCTGGACCTTGTCCTCGGTGGCGCGCACCTCGACCCCCGTGAGGTTGACGAGGATCTCGCCGCTCTGGAAGCGAGAGCGACGACCGGCGTCGGCATCGGCCTGGATCTCGGTGTTCTGCTCGACCATGTAGTTGCTGACCAGGCGGGTGACCTCGGACTGCACGAGCAGGCGCAGCTCATCGGTGATGGGCATGCCGATGTAGTTGGTGAGCACCGACCCCCAGTTGGGATGGAAGCGGTCGCACCCGAACGGCTCCAGCGAAGCGATGCTGAGGTCCTGGATGACCCGGGCCTGGCCGGTGAGGAGCTGGGCGCCGCCAGGGCCGATCACGAGGTCTCCGGATTCGATCTGCAGGGTCTTCACGTCGACATGCTCCTCTCACTCCTTCGTAGGTCTCAGCAGGGCGGAGACAGGATCACGGGGTGGTCGAGTCCTTGATGACGCCGGACTCTTCGAGCGCGGACAGGAGGCTGGCGAGAGCGCTGCCGTCAGACCGCGATCCGGTGATCTCGGGAGGCAGGCGGGTCTTGACAGCCGAGAGGTTCCAGTAGCCGGTCTCCCTCGACATGAACCAGGTCTCGCCGGGGCGGGGGTTCATGCCGCTGGCGCGCATGATGAGCGGCAGGCGGTACTGCTTGGTGTGCCCGTCGATGACGAGCACCTGGCCGTCGTCGGTGACCTCCTGGATGAGGACCTCGACGGTGTTGAGCGACATCTGGGCCATACCCGGGGCTGGCTTGGTCACAGCGTGCCACCCGAGCTGTAGACGGTGGATCCCTGCGAGGAGAAGTTGATGCCGTTGGGCTGGGCCACGGTGCCGGCAGTGGGCGGGCCGACCGGGATGGGATTGCCGCCCGCCTGCTCGCCTCCACGAGGCAGCCCGTAGAAGCCGCTGCCGGTCAGTGCCGACGGGGCGGTGATGGTCGTGCTCGTGGTGAAGCTGCCGCCCTCGCTGAAGTCGAAGCTGTGATCCACTGCCTCGACGTAGAACTGGATCCCGTAGAGCGGGAGCTGCATGAGCACCCCCGGCCACATCTCAGGCATCCAGGTGGTCTGGGCCTTGGCCGAGAACTGGCTTGCCCAGTTCTCCCGGAAGAGGTGCAGGGCGTACCAGAACTCGGCGCGCCCGTCGATGGCCAGCGTGCCCATCGAGCGGAACTCGGGGCGCGCCCCGAAGCGCTGGAGGATGGCGTTGGAGTCGACCCAGCCGGCCGACGCCGGATCCTCCCGGTTGACGTTGAGCAGCGTCTCCAGGATCTCGGGGAACTCCACCGAGGCGATGCCGGTGGTCTGGAACTTCCGCATAGCCACCTCGGCCTCGACGCCCGGGGCGCCGTAGCCGCTGTAGGAGCCGGCGGTGAAGAAGTGTGTCTTCAGCCGCTCGTCGTTCCAGGTCATCGACAGGTCGATCAGCTCGATGGGCTGGACCGCCACCTTGCCGGCCAGGCCGTAGTGGCCGAAGTAGTCGGGGAACCAGGCGATCAGGTCGCCGTTGGGCGCCGTGCACCACGCCCGCTGCGAGGTCGACATCAGCGTCTCGAACATGGGCAGGATCGGCTCGTCGTTCATCAGCCGTCGGGGGCCGGCGAGGATGTTCGACTCGGGGTTGCCCTCGGTGATCCAGTTGTAGGCGTTGGTGAGCACCGCCCCGCCAGCACCACCCGTGGGGGTACCGGGCTGGCCGCTGGCGAAGCCGCCCTCGAACTCAGCGGGGGTGGCCCCCTTCCATGCGATGCCGGGAGCACCGGCTGCGGTCTGGCCGGTGTCGTAGAAGGAGACGTGGACGTGGTTGGCGTGGCGCTGGTTGGCGCTGTCGGCGTCAGCCTTGGCCCGGTACGGTCGCCAGCCGCTGCCGTCGTTGATGCGGTCGAACCAGATGATCTGCTTGACCCCGAAGACGCCGGGGTTGGAGGCGAACCACATGGCCAGCGAGTTGCCCAGCGCCTTCTGGTCTCCGACCGCCACCCCGCTCGACACCATGAGGTCGAGGGCCAGCCCTTTGCCGTGGTCGGAGAGCTTGTTCGTTCCGGCGACGTTGCGGTAGGAGTACCCGCCGATGCTGAGCACGGCCCAGTTCTGCTTGACGAAGTCGCGTGCTGCTCGCACGTTTCCCTTCAGGTTGTCAGCCCCCTCGAAGCTCAGCTTCACGTCCCCGAGGGTGACGGTCGAAGGGGTAGTCGATCCGGTCTGGCCTCCGGTTGCTCCGGCTGCCAGCCCAGCGGTGTCGGTGGCCCCCGTTGCCGTGCCTCCGGCGGCGACGACCGTTCCCGGGGCCAGGGTCTGAGGGTCGCTGAACCTCCAGAAGACGCGGTCGCCGTTCTTGGCCCCGATCGTCTTGCTCAGCTCGGGGGACATGCGGATGGTGTTCACGCCGTCCCACTGGATGGCGATGATGCCGACCACTGACTTGTTGGTCTTCGGGTTGAGGATCGTGACGCGCTTGCCGGCCCACCAGGCCTTGGCCTTCTCGTAGGCCTTCGAGTCGTACTGACCCGAGCTGTCGTGGTCGTTGGCCCCGTAGACATCGAGATCCGCAAGGGCAAGGTCGAGGCCGATCATGTTGGGCGAACCCTTGTACCTCTTCTCGTCGAGGTAGTAGCTGATCGACGGTGCCCGGTAGTTCGGCTTGTACTTCTTCGGATCGAACGATCCGATCGTGCCCGTACTGGCCTTGAACTCCCCGTAGCCCTTGCCCACGTCCGGCTTGCCATCGGCACCCGGAAGGGTGAGCTTGCCGATGGAGTCGACGGCCGTCGATCCGGCCACGGTGGCGGTGGTACCGAGCAGGTTGGCCGGCACGGCGAGCGACGGTCCAAGCTCCTTGGCGAGGGCGTCGATCTTCTCGACCCAGTCGTCGGGCAGCCGGCCGATGTGGATCTTGTCGCCGGCCCAGTCGACCACCTCGGTGAGGAGGGCGACGGCCTTCTGGGCGAGGCCCGAGTCGGTCTGACCCATCGACTGGGAGGTGAGGGCGTTGAGGAAGTTGACGCTGTCCTGGAAGCCCGGATCCCAGTACGTGTACTGCAGGCGCTTGGCCGTGCAGGTGGCGGTGAGCGAGACGCTGCCCGGAAAGGCGCTGAAGAACGGCACCTGGTTGAGGTAGCCCGAGAAGCTCTGCACCCAGCGCAGCCGCTTCAGTCGCACGATGACCCGGTCGTTGGGCGTGAAGATCCGGTCGTACTTCCGTCGGGGGTTGAGCAGGGTGACCGACATGGAGTGGGGCTGGTTCTGGCGCAGGCCCACGTTGCCGCGCTCGATGTCGTCGCTCACGTCGACGATGCCGTTGCGGGCGGTCTTGATGCGGATCTGGACCGCCGGGCTGTAGAGCAGCGTGGACATTCAGAGGTTCCCCGTGTAGCCCGTCGTCCCCGTGGTGGGAGCGGGAGTAGCGCTGCCGGTGTTGCCGATCGTCCCGTTGACGCCAGGCTGACCGCCGTTGGACTGACCGCCGCTGGGAGTGCCGGGATTGTAGAGGTACCACGGCGTCTGGTTGGGGGAGGCGTCACCCGTCGGCGTGGTCGCCGGGAAGAAGTAGCGGCCGATGGTGTCCACGCCCTTGGGAGTGATGAACGAGGAGATCAGCGCGCTGGCCGGATCGAGAGAGTCCCTCGCCCCCTCGAACCCGAGGCTCATGCCGTAGGTGACGGACTCCATCGTGTCGCCGAACTCGATGCCCGACTTGACGATGGCGACCTTGTCGAACTTCGAGCTGGGGATCTGTACCCGCATCGGCCCGAGCTTGTCGGAGCCATTGGCCATGATGGTGGCGTAGTTGGCGAACCAGATGGCGGCGTTCTGGTAGTCCCGGTGGTTCGGGAACAGCAGCATCAGGGTGAAGGACCCCGAGGTCCGCTTCAACGGGTAGAAGGCCTGGCCATTGCGGCTCGCTCCCTGGTTGGCCACGACGTTGATGCCGTGCTGCACGCCGGTGCAGTAGAAGGACCGGGTGCCGTAGCCGGCGACGGAGACGGTGCAGTTTCCCTGGGCCTTCACGGCTGCTCCCCAGGGGGCGCCCAGAGCGGGGTGGCCAGCTCTTCGAGTTCATCGGGCGTGATGTCCATGCAGATGCCGCCGGTGGTGAAGGCGAAGCCCGTGCCCTCGAACGTGTGGACCTTCGGCTGGCCATCCTCCGGCGGCACCGGCAGCGACGGCTTGGTGTCGCTCGACCAGACCTCCCGCTCGGCGCTCATGCTCCCACCAACCTACGGGCGCTGGGGATCGCGTTGCGCACACCGTTGGCCGTGCCCCACGACGAGTGGCCGATGGCGTCGGCGATGGCTTCAGCGGAGGTGCCGGCATCGAGAGCTGCCCGGATCTGGGCGTAGCCGTTGGCACCGCCGTTGAGGGTTGCGATGGTCATCTCCAGACCGATGGCGTAGGTGGGGTACGCCTGCACGGGGGTCCCGCCGTTCTGCCCGAAGTTGCCGCCCATGGGCACGTTCTTGCCCTGGTATCGCTTCGTCGTACAGAGGGGGTTCCAGGTGGCGCTGTTGCCGGTGTGCCCGCCCTCCATGATCGTCCAGGCGACGATGCCCACCTTGTTCTCGGTCGTCACCGGCTTGCCGAGGCCCTTCAGGAAGTCGATAGCCCAGGTGACCCGATCGAAGCTCCCTCGATCAGGGGGCGTGGTCCCTCCGGTGGGAGTCGATCCGGTGGTGCCGTCGGCGTTGACGTTGCCGAGCACAGCGGTGTCGGAGATCCCGAAGGCGGCGTTGAGGTAGGACTTCACATCGGTGACGCCGGTGCGCCCGAGCGCAGCAGAGACCTCCTCGAACCCCATAGGGCCGTTGTACTTCGAGCGCTTCCATCCGATCCCGTCGGAGAGACGATCGATGAACACGTCGGTGGCGACCTTCTTCAGGTCGAGGTTGTCCGAGGCGATGAAGAGCTTCAGGGTCCACTTCGGCGAGATGTTGGCGTTGCTCTCGTTGATGCTGGCCGAGGCGCCCGGCTCGGAGAACTGCTTCAGCCACACCTGGAAGTCCCAGCCCCGGGAGGGCCACAGGAACCGGTAGGGGTTCGGCGAGACCACGGGGAAGCGGTCCATCTGGTTGTCGCCGAGCTTCTTCATGCGGTCGAGGAACTCGCGTTGCTCCTTGGTGCCGCCGACGCCGAAGGTGCCGGCGACGGTCATGTCGCCGAGCTGGGTCCCGAAGACCTGCAGTACCTTGCCGCCGACCGTCTTGGTCGAGCTGGTCTTGACCGTGAACGGCCAGGAGATCGAAGTGGGGTCGATGCGGAAGGGGATCCCGTTGAGGACGGCGTTGCCCATGGGTCAGCCACCGCCGTCGGGAGCTTCGGACGAAGGCCGGCTCGACGACGGGGGCACGCCGTTGTAGCGGCTCTCGTCGGTGTAGGCGGATCCCGAGGTGCTGGCGTCGAGGTACTGAGCCGCCTTGCCCTTCAAGACGATCTCCACCCGGCCGGTGGTGCCGCTCTCGTAGTCCTTCTTGCCGGACCAGTCGTCGTCCATCCCTTTGCCCTTGCCGCTGCTCTTGCCGGCAGAGGGGGTCGGAGACTTGCGGTTGTCGAGGCCGAGGGCCTCGCCGATGGTGGTACCCGGGCCGCTGTCGCCGATGTTGCCCTTCACCAGCTCCACGTCGCCCTGGAAGGCCTGGTCGCCGAAGTCCCGGATGAGGTCGTCGGTAGTGACGATCTTCTCGCCGTCCTTGGTCTTCACCTTGAAGCGGCGGTCGCCCTGGAAGTCATCGATGAGAGCCTCCAGCACGGGGTTGGTCTTCTTCCCGTCGATGAGCTGGTTGAGGTAGAGGTTCCGGGCGCGATCCTTCTTGTCGGCCATGATGCCCGTGTCGCCCTTGCCTCCGGTCTTGGTGCCCCCGAGGCGGGAACGGATCTTGGCGATGTCGCTGCCCTTGCCGAGATCCGCATCGTTGCCCTTGTCGTCCTTGCCGATGTTCAGCTTCTTGCGGGTGCCCATCTTGCTCTTGTGCTCGTCCACCTTCTTCCCGAAGTCGAACTGCTCCTCGTCGGTGGTCTGGGCGAGGAAGGCGACGGCGTTGCGGGAGGTGAGGCCGTTGACGCCGAACTGGCCCATCACCTGCTGGACCATCTGGGGGGTGATGTCGTACTCGGTCTGAAGGTCGGCGCCGATGTCCATCCAGTCTTCGTCGGTGACGCCCCGTCCGCTCTTCTGGATAGCGGCGATCTTGGACCGGACCATCTCGACCGCTCCGTCGCCGCCGTAGGTCTGCAGGATCCCGAGACTGGCCTCCCGGAGGCCACCGGTGATCTGGGTAGCGGCGAACTTGTCGTCGGTGGCGAACTTCGACTGGAAGTCGGCCGTGGTCATCGTCGGATCTGTCAGCCGTGCCCTCGACGACATGCGGTACATGTTGTTGGTCGAGGTGAGGCCGGAGAAGTCGACGCCCTTGAACTGGTGGCCGAGGCCGACCTGGGCCTCGGTGAGGACGCCGGCGAGCGAGGTGGCCACAGAGCCGCCGGCCACCGGGGTGAGGCCCTCCAGGTTCGAGGCGAAGAGCTTCTGGGCGCTCTGGACGTTTCCGCCGGCCTGGCGGGCCGTCTCGCTCACTCCCTTGATGGCCTCACGGAGTCCGCCGAGGCCTTCGTTGCCCTGGCGCGCAGCGGTCTCCACGAGAGCGAGGGAGTCGGCGATGTCCATGCCGACCTTCCTGTACATGTCGACGCCGAACCCCACCGCAGCGTTGCGGGCGCCCTTGTCGGTGCCGTAGATCTCAGCAGCGCCCTTGTAGAGCTGGCTGGCGGCGCCGGAACCCATGGTCCCCTTCATGCCCCACTCGAACATCTGGGACTGGGCGCGCTCGCCGAAGCCCTCGGTGTTGGACCCACCGAGGACCTGCTGCCACCCCCGGTTCACGTCTCGCTGATCGGCGGCGTAGTTCAGCCCCTGGTTGCCGAGAGCCACCGCAGCCCCGGCGACACCGAGGGCCTTGGCGGCGTTGGCCGGCAGGGCGCCCTGCAGAGCGGCCACCCCACCCTTGCCCTCGCCGAGGGCGCCGACGAAGTTCTTCGTCATGCCCGAGACCTTGCCCCAGCGCCCGGCCGAGGCGATCTCGGCGGAGCTGGCTGCGGGACCCACAGCTTCTCCTCCGACGACGTGGCGCATGACGCCCGAGGCGTCAGCGGCGAGGTCGGGGCCGGGCTGCCAGCCGCTGATCTTGCTGCCGATCGAGCGGGCCACGTCCTGCTTCAGGGTGCGAACGTCGTAGCCGCCGCCGTTGAAGTCCCGGGTGAAGGGGTCCCGGCCGTCGGGAGCAGGGCTGTTGGGCACGTCCGCACCACTGCGCCGAAGCATTTCACCAGAGGTCTCAGTGCCCGGGTTCATGGCGTTCAACATGGGGTCCTGCCTCGCCTGGGCCGGCTGACGGACGGGAACGACCGAAGACGGCCCTGGAGGCGCCCACGGGGCCGATGCCGGAGGGAGAGTCGCTCCGGTGCCGGTCATGCCGGCCTGGCTCCAGGCCTGCCACGGCTCCAGGCCGTGTGCGCCGGGGAGCATGGACATGACGACCGGGTCCAGGGTGCTCTGGGAGCGGCGCTCGCCCCGACTGGGCGGACGTGACCGGCCGCTGCCGGCGATGTCGTCTGCCAGGTCACCGAGGTAGCGGCCGATGCGCTCGGCGTTGACCGCAAACTCCCGGGTGATGCGGTCCATCTCCCGGGGCGCGCCTCGATCGAGGTGACCCTCGGCTCCAGCGACCACGGGGATCACCGGGTTGCCGGCGGCGTCGTAGGTACGCAGACCGAAGTCGCGCTCGCCGGGGTCCCGCCCGCCCTTCAGGTCGACGTAGGGGCCGAGAGGGGTGCGGTTGTCGGGGTGGCGGTCGACCATCAGACCCAGCCCTCGTCGTCACCCATGGAGACCGTCGGAGCCAGGTCGAGGGCGCCTGCCTGCAGTGCTGCCATGACTTCCTCCAGCTCGGTCGGGTCGGGGGCGTTGGGGAACTCCCATCGCCCGGAGGAGTCGCCGTCGAGTTCATCGACGATCTCCTTCTCGGTGGTCACGGTCTGGCGGGCGAACTCGGGGTACAGCTCCATGACGCTGCCGCCCAGGGCCACCAGGGACGCCCGCACGGAGTTGTAGAGCTTGACGTGGTGGTCGATGCCCTCTTCGCTCGCCTCGAAGGCCATGAGCAGCTCCAGGGCGAACACCTGGACCCTCGACATGGCGCGGCCCTTCAGGAGTCCCCTTCGATCGGCTAGGCGAATACGACCCAGGAGCCAGGGGTCGATCTCGAAGGTCGAGTCACCTAGCCGTGTGCTCCCCCCATTGCTGCGAGCATCTGCTCTACCTTCGCTTCCAGTGCCCGGTAGCGGTCGTAGACCCTGTCGGTGACGAAGGGGCTGAGGCCCCGGGCGTAGTTGAACCGGACGAGCACCTCGGTGTCGTCGGTGTGGATGGGGAGCGGCAGAGCACGCTTGTCGAGCGAGACCATGCACGCTCCGGCGATCCCGGTCACGTAGGCGGTCACGGCGGACTCGGTGCCCGACCACTTCTCGGTGACGAGTCCCACCTCCATGATCTCGTCGTTGGTGAGCGTGCGGATCACGATCTCGTGGCCGGCGACGTACACCGTGTCGGTGAGCTTGCCCACGAAGAGCAGCCCGTCGAAGCGGTTCCGGAACTCGGGCGGGAACTCGAAGACCGGCTCGGTCTCCTCTTCCTCGGGCTGCTCGATGACCTCGGGCGGCACGAACTGCTCCTGCATGGGCGGGAACTGATCCGCCGGGATGGACTCGGGCATGGTGAAAGCGGGCCGCTCCGCCTGGTCGTCGGGCGGACTCTCCGCCGGGGCTTCCCCCTGCGGCTCGTCCTCCGCGAAGGGTTCCTGGGCGTCCGGTCCATCCAACGGCATGCTCGTGTCCTATCTGGCCCCTGGGGGCGGTCAGCGCCCGGCCGAGACCGACACGGGCGTCGTGTGGGTGTACATCACCGTGATGATGCGGGGGAAGGTGAGGGCGTTGAGACTGACGACCTCGTTGTCCGCGATCTGGGTGATGACGCAGCCATGGTAGGTCTTGCCCCGCCAGGTGCTCCCGCCCGGGGGCTTGATGAGCATCTGACAGGTGACCTCAGCCGGGTTCGAGGCGATGGCCTGGTACACGTCGATGATGTCGTAGGTGCGCGCCATGCCGGCGAGCTGCCACCAGACCGGCTCGTTCCACAGCTCACGGATGGTGAGCGACAGCGTGCCGGCCCCCACGGCGCGAGCCGTGGCGATCTCGACGGGGTGCTTCGAGTTCAGCGGGTGCACTGCGGCGGCGGGTGCCACCGGGTCCTGGCCGCTGTCGTTGAAGCCGTCGAGGAAGGCGATGGGCTGGCCCATGTAGTTGAAACTGGTAAAGCCCGATCCCACGATTCTCGTTTTTGTGTCCGGCACGGCCTAGACCTCCTGGTAAGAGCATAGATTTGCGGATTGGCCTGGCTGGACTATCGTCTCACCATGCTCAACGAGCTGGAACTCCGTGCCCTGCCCAAGCTCGAACCCATTGAGGCTCGTTTCTGGAGCAAGGTGGGCATCGTCGATGACGACACCTCGTGCTGGGAGTGGAGTGGGGCCAGGACCAAAGAGGGCTACGGGTGCTTCTCCTGGAAGCTCAACAGCCCTTTCGTTGTCCAAGCACCAGGTACGCATCGAGTTGCCTTCTACCTGACCAACGGCTTCGTGCCCGAGCACACCTGCCACAGGTGCGATAACCCGCCCTGCTGCAGGCCGAGCCACCTCTTCGCCGGCACACAGGCCGAGAACAACGCAGACCGCCACGCCAAGGGGCGTACCCGTGGTGGGTTCCGGAAGGAGGGGAACGTCGATCATCCCGGCATCATCCAGGTCGGTGAGGCCAACAACCACGCCAAGCTCACCGACGATGCCGTGCTGACCATCAGGAAGCTGCTGGCCGAGAACCGCTTCTCCGAGCAGGCCCTGGCCGACGAGTTCGGCGTGTCCCGCCCCACGATCACCCTGATTCGCCAGGGGCGCATCTGGAGCCATGTGGGAGGACCCACGAGCGAGAGGGGCTTGCTCCGGACGAAGCTCACCAACGCCCAGGTCGACGAGATCCGCGCCCGGACCGACGAGCGCGGCACGGTGCTCGCCGCCGAGTACGGCGTGAGCGGTGCGCTGATCTCGAAGATCCGGAGCGGGAAGCATCGGGCGTAGACTCCTATGCGGCGAGGTCGAGGAGGCTGTTGTTCTCGATGTTGATCGAGAACGCCACGACGATGTAGTTGGTCGGGAACGGCGGCAGGTACTCGAACTTGACCTCCATCACCGTGGGGTCCGTGGAGCGCTGGCGGACCTTCAGGTTCTGGTAGTTCGCCACGAGGCCCAGGCTGAGCGAGGTCTCCATGCAGCCGGCGACGACGCCCTTCAGGCGCACGGGCATCTCGTCGTCGATGGGGCTGCCGATGAGGCCCGAGGCGTCGAGGGTGTCCTGGATGATCTGCAGCATCCGGTCCTTGCACCGGGTGAGCGACAGCTCCCGGGTGTACACCGAGGTGGGGTCGGTGGACAGACCGTGGCGGATCAGCAGGGCGCCGTTGCGGTCAGCCTCGACGACCATGACGCCGCCGGCCGACCAGGCGTTGCGCACCGCCGAGGTCATCGACACCCGGAGGTCACCGGGCACACCGGCGAAGCCCGAAAGCTCCTTGCGGGTCAGCGAGATCGGCGGCTCCAGGGAGACCTGGCGCCCGCCCACCGCGGCGGCGGCGTAGAGGCCACCGACCTCGACGAGCTGTCCCGTGGTCGAGTTGTTCACGTTCCACCGGTTGGGCCACACGAGGCCGACCCGCTTGGAGTCGATGCCCGCAGCGATGGAGACCGGGTCCTTGGTGACCGTCTTCTCGTAGCCGATCAGGCCGGTGCGGTACTGGCGGTCCGCCGAGGAGGTGTTGCAGAAGTTGCGCAGGTCGGTGCCGACGTTGATGAGGTCGCCCGGGGAGACATCGGTGCCGGTGATACCCACCGGCAGCGGGACGATCACGTTGGCGGCGTAGACGCCCTCCAACATCCCGTAGGCGGTGTTGAGCTGCGCCCGGGTCACGGCGGTGGCAGAGCCTTCCGAGGCCACGCAGATGATGTCCGAGGCGCCGCTGTCGAAGGCCACCTGGGCAGCCAGGGAGAGCGGCGAGGAGATCTCACCCGAGTCGAGGTCGAAGGGGTCGCCGTAGCTCGCCTTCACGTCGTCGAAGTCCCGGAATCGCTTGGCCACGCCGAAGTTGGCGTCGACGTAGCGGTAGCTCACCGTCACCTGGTCGCCGTCGGGGATCTCCGAGTCGGCGGTCCGCTTGACGGTGGTCACCTTGGCGGTGCCCGATCCGGTCTGGGCGATGACGTACTCGCCCGGGTCGACGGTGGTGCTGTTGTCGAGGGTGACCTCGACGTTGGCGCTGTCGATGCCGGCCTGTTCGAGCGTCGCCGCAACCTCGCCGGTGAGCGTCACTGCCTGGAGGCCGGTCTGGTAGCCGATCGTCGGGCCGACGAGGGCCAAGACGGCCGGGGCGCTCGATGCCGTGCTGACCAGGGGGGTCTGGCCCTCTTCGATGTAAACGCCGGGAGGCTGGTAAGTCGAGAAATCGGTCACCGGTCGCCCTCCTTGATCTCTGGTCGGTTGAGCATGTCGTTCATCCCTTCGTAGGCCTCAGGCCCAGTTGGACAGGATCAGACCCAGGGGTTCTCTGGATCGGGGTCGTCGAGCGTGGGGTCGCCTTCGCCCTCGGTGTAGGGGAAGGCCCTCACCTCGGACAGGATTGCCAGTGCGTCGGTGGTCGGATCGAGTACGAACTCGCCCTGCACGGCGACGGCGATCGTGGCCTCGTAGAGGGTCTCGTCGGTGTCCCAGGGGGTGCCGACGGTGGCGCTGAAGCCACGCTGGCCGATCTTGCCCCAGCCCATGGTGATGCCGATGAGGTTGTTGGTCTCGATCACCTCGCGGAAGCGCTCGGTCGAGGGGTGCTGGTAGGTGAAGGCGAAGACCCGGACCATCTGGTCGAAGAGCAGATCCCGCTCTCGGGAGGTCAGGGCCACGCAGGTGTAGGTGGCGTAGCCGCCGAAGCGCCAGCGGGTGGTCTTGCGCACCTCGCCGGCTTCGTTCTCGATGTACTCGGTGTGGCCGATGCCGGCCTGCTCCAGCTCGCCGACCGGCTCGAAGTCCGACCAGATCGACGGGTAGTCCTGCTTGGTGGCCGGGTACTCCAGCGACACCTTCAGGTCCCGGAACGCCTCCACGGGGTACGTCGAGGTGAAGACGTTCTGCATGGCGTTGGTGATGATGGCCTTGGTCTCGACGAGGTACATCAGTCGTTGCTCCGGAGCTGGCGGATCTCGCCGTGGGGGACACCCAGGGCGTCAGCCGCAGACCTCAGGCCGTACTGCAGGAAGTGCCGGCCGGCGAGGCCGGGGTGGCGCCAGCGCACGCCGACGTTCTTCTGGGCGATCTGCCCACCGAGCTTGCCGGGGGTGGTGAGCGGCCGGCGCTGCTCTCGCAGGGCGATGCGCCCGGGGGCGCCGGGGTAGGAGCGAGGCACGTCGACCATGCGGGTCACCCCGCCGACGGTGCGCTTCACGGTCTTGCGCTCGCCCTTGTTGGCCGCTCGGCGGAACAGCAGCACCTGCACCCGCCCGCCGGCGGTGGTGCGAGTCTTGGCCTTGGGGTTCTTCTTGCGCTCCTTGCCACTGGGGTCGTCGATCCACATCGGGACGACCTTGCCTGCGAGCTTGTTCATCGTGAAGGCGCGGATGCCCTCGTTCTGGAACCAGATGTGGTCGCCCTCCCAGGCGATGCCGAAGTGCCCGTCCCAGTACGCCGGGCGGAGGAGAGCGGAGCTGCGCCCGGTGAGCTTGGGGATGTTGTGCTTGGCGTTCTCGGCGGCAGCCTCGGCCAGCCAGCGGCAGTCGTCGATCGAGACCCCGTCGACCTCCATCACCAGGAGGTTGGGGAGATAGCTGTGGTACACCGACGGGCGCGGGGTGCTGGCGTTGGAGAAGGTGCTGCGGCCCGGGTCGTAGACGGGGGCGGTCATCGGACCGGACCTCGGATCTCTTCCCAGGCAGTGAAGTCCATCGGGCCGTGGCCGTGGGGGATGTCGAGGAGGGTCCTCAGCTCGGCCTCGGTGGGCGGCATGATGTACGAAACGTCGGAGTCGTTCTCCAGGGCGCACTGGCCGTAGTTGAAGCCGATCGAGGTGCGCTCTCGGTTGGTGGTCCCGAAGCCCGTCGAGAGGTTGGCGCCCGAGATGGTCTTGACCTGCCAGCGCCGGCCGTCGGCCCGCATGATGTAGTCGCCGTTACTCATGCGGAAGTCGCTCGTGGACTGCACCGCTGCAGAGTTCGACTCGACGAAGCCCCGGGTCTTCTGGTTCTCCTGCTCCTCGGCGTCGTCCCACATCGACGGGCGCACCAGGCGAGCCTTCCATCCGCCCTCGAAGGTGGTGCCGAAGCACACCGGGCAGAGAGCACGATCGGCCTGGCCGTAGGCGGCGGCGATGATCGAGTCCTCCATGCACAGCGAGCACCGCTCGACGAGACCCTTGGCGAAGTCGAGCGGTGTCCACATGAGCACGAAGACGGCGTACTCGCCGTAGGCGTAGAGCGCCCCGTCGTGGCGCATGCGCTCCTGTTCGATCGCAGCGGGCTGCGGGTCGGGGACGGAGAATGGAGCGGGATCGGGGGTGGAAATGGGTGGGATGTAAGCCGGCATATCAGGCCCCGACGTGGGCGGCGGCGAGGGCTAGGATCGCAGCGACGAGCGACACGATGATGGCGGGTTCGGTCTTCACGGGGTGTCTCCTTGGACGAGGGTTTCGACAGCAGTGGCGAGGGCTTCGACCGCTTGGCGGGTGCCGTTGTTGGCGGCGTACCCCTCGACCTCGTCGCGGGCCGTCTGCACCGCGGCAAGCACGGACGCAGCCGGGTCAGCCGCAACGTCGGGGATCGGGAGGCCGGTCAGAACCTCGGTCCCGGTCACCTGGCCGTCCGCGCCGTAGAAGGTGCGGGTGGCGGTGCCGTCGCCGTGGTCAACAACACGTTCCACCACGTTGCCGTGACCGTCCTCAACCGTTCCGTCAGCAGTCGGGTTCATCGTGACTCCCTTATGAGTTGAGGTAGATCCGGAACGCCGGAAAGTTGGTGCCCTGGTAGTTCGTTGGGGTGCCGAACGTGGAAGGCATCGACCCCGTAGTGACGCCTGTCCGCAGAATGCAGGACGGCCGGTTCGTGTCACCTGCGTGTGGAAACCCAGGCACCATCGTCGGGCCGGAGCAGTCGATAGTGCGATAGCCCGAGAACTGCGGGGCGGATGTGAACGCGTCGCAAAGACCAGCGATCCAGTACCAGCCCGATGTGGCGAGCGTCAGCGAGATCGAAATGGACTTCGAGCCAGAAGAACCATTCACGCAGGAGATCGTCCCGAAATCTCCACCCGACACCAGCGACCCAGCAAGACCGGCGGTGCCGGTCGAGTCGTACAGGCCGATTCGGATCGTCGCCGTGCCCGTGCCGTAGTAGTACGCGTTCCCGACCTCGGTGTACGAGCCGGCCCAAAGGTAGATGGGGGCAGCGCCCAACACCCCGGCGGCCGAGAAGGGGGACGTGACGCCGCCTACCGTCGTCCCGATCGGCGCGTAGTACGCAGGCGCGATCTTCGCTGTGGGCCGAAACATCGAGGCAGCGACCGCGAACCCTGTCGTCGCAACCTGCGTCGTCGCTGTGCCCGCACTGGCGGTCGGTGCAGCAGGGGTCCCGGTGAACGTCGGGGAAGCCAACGGCGCCTTCGCCGCCAGATCCGTGACCAGGTTCGTCACAGCGGATTCGGGGATGCCGGTCAGCGACGCACCGGACCCGTTCGGGGCCAGGACATCGGTGCCGATGACGAGGCCGAGCGCAGTCCGCAACGCCGAAGCAGTCCGGTCAGCGGACAGGTCCAGGCCGGCCAGCGTGCGCGATGTGGGCACTGCGCCCAGCGACGACAGGGTGGGGAGCGTCTGGTCCCCGGTGTTCGTCCCCGACGTGTTCCCGATCACCGTCCGCTGCGCATCCGTGACGTACCGCTTGTCCGACGAATCAGCAATGTCCGCCGTCGTCGCATCCGCACCACCTGTGACGATGCCGTCCGCGTTGAACGTCACCTTCGTCTTGGTCGCCCCGGTGATCGACACCTTTGTGGCCTTCGCCGCGATGGCAGCGTTCGTGGTCGCATCGGACTGGTTCGCCGTCGCACCCGCAGCGATACCGGCCAGCTTCGACTGCTCAGCCGCCGTGTACGCCTTGTTGGTGGTGCCGTCACCGATGTCATCGGCGTCGAGGACCACCACCCCGGTCTGCCCGTTGACCGAATCGACTGCACCGCCACCGCCACCGCTGGCGATCTGCTCCGCGAGCGATGCGTCGATCGGAGCTGAGGTCAGGGTGCCGGCGATCCGGATCCACAGGCGGTTCGCTCCGACTGGTCCGAGGAACAGGGGGATGGCCGAGTTCTCGTCGATCAGCAGGAAGGAATCCTCGATCAACTCACCGTCCAGGTCGGTGATGGTCGCCAGGGTGGTACAAGCCTCGTCGAGGAAGACCTCCAGGCCCATGCCCACTGTCGAGAGCAGAGGGGTGCCCAGTCGTTCCCCCGGGATGTACACGAGGCGCTGGCCGGCATTGGGGAAGACGAAGGGTCCGTCTCCGGGCACCGGGTCGGTGATCTCAGGGGCCACCACGCTGCTGTCGGAGAAGACGATGATGAGGCCATCGGCGTCGAGCACCGTCTCGGTGTTCGTCGCGTAGGCACCTACGAAGCCGGGGGAGTACGACGAGAAGACGGCCGTGGAGTCTGCCCCGGAGAAGACGCGCTGGCCCCCGACGAAGGAGCGGCTCCCCTCGTCACCGATCACCATGAACTCCTGGGGGGTGGCCGTGAACAGGAGGCTGGTGACCACGATGCGGTCGATCAGAGGCAGCGCCGGGATGATGGCGACGTAGCCGCCGAAGCCGGTGCTCGGGTCCCTGATGAAGCCGCCCGTGGCGGCGCCCGAAACGGTGGGCGAGCCGTAGAAGCCGTCCCACTCCTCGACGGAGATCCCGTAGCCGTTGATGACGGTGAAGGAGATCTCCTCGCCCTGGCCTGCGACCACCTCGCGCCAGAAGACGCACAAGCGGTCGCCCTCCGTGCTGGCCGCTCCCACGATGCGGTTCCACCCGGCCTTGTTGGGCGGCACTTCTCCGTCGCTGACGGCGACGGTGGCAAAGAGGAGGTTGCCCTCGACCGGAGTCGAGTCGAGCGTGAGCGACGAGGTGAGCGAGGACTTCCGCTGGACCCGAGCGAAGCCGCTGCGGTCCACCATCAAGCCGATACCCATGACGATGCCGTCCGTACTGGTGGTCCAGTCGAACTCCCAGGTCTTCATGCCGGACTCGATCATGACGGAATCGAACTCGCTGGCGAAGACGCCCTCGGTGGCCGGTCCGATGTTGCCGCCGAAGCCCGAGTCGATCGTCGGCTCGGTGGTGGTGTTCGACAGGGGGTTGCTGAACCCCGCCATCATGAGCGTTGCCATCTCGATGTCGCCCGAGAGGAGAGGGAACCCCGTGAAGCTGATCGAGGCGCTGGTGCCCTCGGAGTTGTCGGAGTCATGCCAGGAGACGTTGCCCCTGGAACTCAGGAAGTTGAAGGCAAACCCATGGGGAGGAGCCTCGATCTCGTAGAGGTGGACCGCGAGGAGGTCGGTGTTGGTGGCGGTGACGGTGAGGGCAGAGTCGGCCAGGAGAGCTTGGGTCGCCAACGAGGCGACGTAGACCGTCACGTAGGCGCTGCCGCTGTACCGGGTATCGACAGTGGTCCAGGGGGCGGTGGACTGCGAGAAGGAGACGTTGTTGCCGTCGATGCTGTGGGCGTAGACGAGGGCGATGAGCGTGTTGCCGAGCGTGGGGGCGCTGGTCGGCACGAGGTCCGTGAGGGTGTCCCCTTCGACGGAGAAGATGCGTCGCGGCTGGGCGAGGGTGACGGTCATGGATCAGTCCAGGTTGTCGAAGGGGGTGCCGGTGACGAGGTAGGTCCAAGTGCCGCCGTAGACCTGGGCAGGCTCGAAGGTGAGCAGCAGGGTGCTGGCAGTCGAGAGCAGCGCGGTAGTAGCCGTGTCCATCATGTAGGGGATGGGGTCGAGGTTGTAGTCCACCGGCTCCAGCCCGAGGGCTGCGACGTTCGAGGACGAGGCGATGAGGACTCGGTACTGCGGGGCCGTCGCGGAGGGCGGTCGGAGGACCAGCTTCCAGCCGGTTGCGAAGCCGTTGTACTCGGAGACGGTCTTGACGCCGGGGTCCTCGTACTGGGTGAGGTCGGCGTTGCCGTCCTGGGGGCTGAGGACCGCCGCGGGGTCGGCGGGTGTGTCGTCGACCTCGGGGATCGGCAGACCCGTGATCGTCTCGGTCTCCACCACCGTCCCCTTGTCGTCGTAGGTGGTGCGGGTGCCGGTGCCGTCGCCGTTGTCGGCGACCTGCTCGACGATGTTGCCGTTCGGATGCGACGGGTCGAACCCGCCAGGGCCGTAGATGATCTCGTTCATGTCGCCTTTCGAACCGCGATCTGAGGTAGGACATCAGTCCGCGTGGTGGTGGGGAACGTCGTCGGCATCGCACCGGTAGCGACGCTCGACGCCGCGACCCCGAACGGGCTGCGACCCGGGACGTTCCCGTACACGATGTTCCCGAAGTAGGGCACGTTCGGGACTACACCGGGGTTGCCGGCCCATCCGACGATCGACGGTTTCGCTGTGTACGAGTCGCAGAGGACGGCCAGCCAGTAGATCCCTGATGTGGGGATCGCGAGGGTGACGGTGATCTGCTGGATGCCGGTACCGGCGTTCATGTTCAGCGTGCCCGCGTCGAGGATCAGGCTCTGCCCGTCGGGCTTGTAGGTCGCCGCGTTGTTGGGGTACACACCGAGCCGGTAGGTAGACACCGCAGCGGTCGCCACATACATTGCGATCCGGTCGTAGTTCCCTGCCTGCAAGTAGACCGGGTGCGCTTGGAGCAGACCAGCGGGGGACAGCGCACACACGGTGTTTGAAGTCTCACCGCCGCTCAACGAGTAGTAATCGCCGGTCGTGAACGGCAGATTGAGCGAAGCCGTCGCGGTGTCCACGTAGGCGGTGGTCGCGAGGCGCGTCGAGTTGTTCCTGGCGGTCTGCGTGGGCGCCGTCGGGTCCCCGGTCAGCGCCGGAGACGCGAGCGGGGCCTTCGCTGCCAGGTCGGTGACGAGGCCGCTGATCTTGGACTGAGCGATGGCAGCCGAGGCGTTCACGTCGGCATCGACGATCACACCAGTGTGCGCCCCCTCGGTCAAGAACGGATCGTCGCCAGCGAACATGGCAGGGCGGATCCGGGCGTACTGCGCATCGGTGAGCGTGGCGGTGTCGCCCTCGTTGTAGAGGTTGCCGTCGGGCAGCATCACGCTGTCCTGGTTGACGGTGATTGATCGAGTCATCTCAGTAGAACCTTCCCCAGTAGCGAGGGCGAGCGGCCATGCCGGCATTGCGGGTGGGAGCGTAGGAGATCATCATGCGACTGCGATCCTGGTTGTCTGATGGGGGCAGGTGCCGTGGTACTGCTTGGCGCAGTTGCAGTTCCAGCAGAGGACCTGATACCTCTCCGGCTCAGGGAACCCCTGATCCGACAGGTACTTGTAGAACGTCCATCCACCCTGGGAGCCGATCTGGCGCCGGTGCTCGGCTCCATCGTCGTTCACATGGTCGAGGGTGAGGAACTCGAAGGTCGACTCTCCGCAGCAAGCGCAACTGGCGCCACCGTAGGCCTCGAAGGTAGCGACCTTCAGCTTGGCGATTCGAGACCTCTGGTGCCTGGCCACCTTGGCGCGCTGAGCCGGGTTCCCCTTGGCTCGGTACCTGCGCTCCTTCTCGCGCCGGCACGGCACGCAGTCACCAGAGGGAGACACGGGGCCGGTGTGCAGCTTCAGGCAGGAGAACCCCTCGGGGATCAGAGCCGGCATCAGTAGAACCTCCCCCAGTAACGAGGCCTTGCTGCCATACCCGCATTTCTCGTCGGAGCAAAGCTGCCGAAGACGCCCCCACCGACGAGCACTCTGCCACGGCCGAGTCCCATGTGTGCGATCTTGAAGGTTTCGAGCTGCTTGTCGAGGTCCTTCTCCTCGTCCGTGATGATCTCGCCCCAGCGGGTCATGTAGTCGCGCCGGTCGAGGCGCGCCAGGTTGACTCCCTCGGCGGAGGGCTGCTCGACGTAGGAGCGCCGAAGGTGCTTCAGGGTCTCGACGTAGCAGTTGTGGGAGAGCATGCCCTGGGCGATGAACGTACCAGTGCTGGTCTGCATCACCGAGACTGGACCATCCTCGATCGACTCCACCGAGAGGACCTCAGCCGAAGGCAGAACGAGCTGCCTCATTGCCTTGCCCTCCCAAAGCCGAGGGAGGCTTTCGTTGGCAAGCAGACGGACGGGGCGAACCTTGCCCAGGAAGCGAAGGTTCTCGGTCAACCCACCCCGGACATGGAGGACCCGAGCACGGGCACCGTTGCCCGACTCGCTGAACTGGACCCCCATCTCCTTCATGGCGAGGCGGGTCTTCTCCATCACCAGGCCGGGGTTCTGGGTGAAGAAGATACGACCCAGGGACCCTTCGGCCTCCCGGCTCTGAGGGGTAAAGGTCAGGCACCCCTCTCCATCCATCATCCCAGCGAGGTACCCAGTGGTGTAGTCCTCGTGGTACTCCCACGGCTCCCCGACCGAGACGATCGAGTCCTTGCCCGGCCGGAGGTTCTGGGCCTCGACCCAGCGGCGCTTGTATACCGGACGGCCATGATCGGTGCCGGTCTGGTACCGGGTGACGAAGCGGTGGTCGGGTGTCGTAATGATCGGACCGAGAGAGGTCTCCACTCGGACCCGCCGCTTCACCTGAGTGATGTTCGCCTCGACTTCAGCCGTCCGGAACTTGCCCCCCACGATCTCCTCGTCGAAGGCCACCAGGCGATCTCCAACGACCAGCTCCCCGGCGGGGACCCAGCTCAGGTCTGCCTTCAGGACCGGAGTCTCCGGAGAGACGCACGCCTGCTCCAGCAGCGGACCCCACTGGGCGACCGGGAACTGACCGGGCGAGTCGAGCGAGAAGGTCTGGTGCGGCTGGGCGATGGTGTTCAGCCGGCCGACGGCGATGCGCAGGAGCTGAGCCACCCGCCCCCGGCCGTAGTGCGTCTGGTAGTAGGTCTGGAGGTTCGGCCCGCCGATGTCACTGTCGAACAGGTCGCCGAGGCGCACCGAGTAGACGCTCTCGACGATGGCCTTCATGTCGGCGTCGAGGGAGTCGTAGGCCCGGTCCCGGGGGCCGACCTGGATCGAGGTCTCGTCGGCCTGCAGGATCCCGCCGAGGCTGAAGGTCCACATCAGGGAGAAGAAGCCCTCGGTGCCCGTCTCGATGGTCGAGAGGGTGACGGCGTAGGCGCCGGTCTCGGGGTGCTCGGCCACCCGGGTGAAGACCACGTCGTTGGTCTCCTCGGAGGTCATCGTCACGGTCATGTCGTCGTCCACGTCGGTGAGCACGCCGGCGACGTGCACCAAGAGGCCGAGCGTCTCGATGGACGACCGGCTGACGTAGTGGCGCTCGGGATCGTGGGGCGGGGCCGGGTAGGGCATCAGACCTCGATGGCGATGATCTGGGCCGGGCGGGCGGTGGTGCAGGTGAACAGGCTCGTGCCCGACCCCTGGGTGCTCATGCGCAGGGAGTAGATCGTCGAGCCGGCGTCGGGGGCCGTATCGATGAAGGTGATCGAGGCGCCCTGCTCCCCGTCGGTGGGAGATCCGGAGTCGTCGCCCTGGACGCCCCAGCTCCCGCGCCACAAGGCGCCGTCCTTGTAGATCGTCAGGGAGGTGATGCCCACCGTGTTGCTGATCCGGGACCAGGTGGCGGTGACGGCGACCGATCGCCCGCCGGCGGGGATGGTCACGGTGACCGAGACGACCGAGACCGGTGTCGTCGAGGTGGTCGAGAGGTTCGTGGTGCGGCTGCCCTCGCCGAGCAGACCCTTGGGGTACACCCGCTGCCATGCAGACCCGCTCCAGTGCCACAGGAGCTTGGTGTCGGTCTCGTACATCGGCCGGCCGGCCTGGGCCACACCCCACGTAGAGGGGCGGGTGACGCTCGTGCAGATGTACGGGCCGGGGATGTCGTCGAGGATGTCGGCGTTGTCGACGTAGTGGTCGGTGAGGTGCTGGTCCAGATCGGTCGGCCGTGCCAGACCCGTGCGGCTCGTGTGTGCGACCATCAGCTAGCTCCAGGGGATGCGACGAGGCCCCCGCCCCCGGTGCAGTGGGGACGGGGGCCTCGGTAACGAAGGTGGACTGCAGGCCGATGCCTACTTGCTGGCGTCGTCCTTGGCAGCCGCAGCGGCTGCCTTCTTCTCGGCGGCGGTCGGGGGCTTGCCCCCACCATCGGTGGCGCCGGCGCCCTCGGCAGCGGGGGACTGGGCCGCAGCCGTCTCGGCAGCCTCGGGGCCGGACTCCGCCGCCTGGGCCTTGGGCGGGGTGACACGAGCCGAGGACAGGTCCACCGGCTCCTCGTTGGCCTTCTCGGCCGCAGCCTTGACCCGGTCCTCGTCGTCGGCCGGATCGCTGACCGAGAGGCGCTGACCGCCGTCGATCACCACGAGGGAGCTGTCGACGGTGTCGTCGTCGGGGTCGAGGGCCTTGGCCGCGGTGGCCAGGTCCTGCTGGCGGGCCACATCGAAGATGGGGGTGACCTCTTCGATGCGGCCGTGGGCGGCGCCGGCGGTGCCCGAGGTGTCCAGGGTGCCGTAGGCATCCGTGGGGTTCGGGACGTGGTCCGGGTTCTCGACGTAGCCCCGGGGGGCCTCTTCGGTCTCTTCGGCCTTGGCCATGGGACTTGCTCCTTCTCGGTGCGGGGTGGGTGTTGCTGGGCGGGTGCTGGGCTACAGCGGGGTCTGGATCGGCAGGGCGCTGCCGGGCTGGTCGATGATGACCTGGGCCTCGGTGAGGATCTCCTGACCCTCGTCGTCGAGCTGGCCGGTGCTGGTGAAGGCGACCGGGTCGCCCGAGCCGTCGGTCGTGGTGACCGCCGGGCCGGAGGCGGGAGCGGGCAGCGTGTCGGTCACGTTGCCCTTCTCGTCGATCTGCACCTGGGCGACCGGCAGCTCTGCCGAGCCGATGGTGCTGACGATCGCTTCGTGGTCGGCCTTGGTCCGCTCGACGTGGCTCTCGGTCTGGCGCCGGAGGGCCTGCTGGCCCGTGGCGTCGTCGACCCGGGAGAGGATGCCCTTGCGCATCACCCTCGACATGTCCGAGGTCTTCAGGAGGTCATCTTCGACCTCCTGGATGTCGTTGCCGTCCGGATCACCCCTGCCGGCCCATTCGAGCTGCGTGCCCGAGGCCTTGTGGGTGTAGCACGTCGGGCCACCCTCGTTGTTGCGGACCAGGACCGGCATGATGCTCTCGCTCTCGTGTGGTGTTGGGATCAGGCCTGCGTGAGCAGGACGTAGATGGTGATCTTGCCCTCGACGAAGGCGGTGACGGCGCTGGCCGTGATGACCAGATCGTCGTCGGCGTCGAAGGTGTTGTTCGCCGTGGTCGTGGATCCGGCGATGATCTTGTTGGCCGGCGTGGCCGCTGCGGAGGTCAGGGCGATGGTGCCAGCCGCTGTGCCGGCGTTGACGGCCAGGCTGAGCGTGGCCAGCTTCGCAGCGGTGGTGACCGCCGCGTCGACGACGGCGTAGGCAGCGACGATGGTGCCTGCGACCTCCGGCGTGAAGCGGATCAGCTCAGCGGCGGTGATGTCGGCGAGGTCCACCGAGAACGACCACAGGGCGCGCTCGTTGCCGGCGGAGTCGTTGCCCACCGAGCTGAGCACGCCCTTGCGGACGAGCGACCCGGCGCCGACGAGGTTGTCCACTGCATCGCGGAAGCCCGCCAGGTCCTCGGAGTCGACGGACACGGGGGTCCGGCCGAAGACCGTGTCGGTGGCCACCGCCAGCTCGATGACATCGCCCTCGTCGTAGGGCTTGCCATCGGGCATCTGGAGGTTGGTGACCCCTTCGGCCACCTCGAACAGCTCGACTCCCACGGGGATCAGGCCTTGGTGATCGTGGCGATGCCACGGGGGTTGAGGATGGCCATGGAGACCATCTCGTCGAAGACCCAGCCACGCCAGAACGCCTCGACGTTGTGGTTCTCCTCGACATCGAGCGAGTAGAGCACCGGGAAGACGCCCAGGAAGTTCGGCTCCGGCAGGAGGAACATCTTCCCCTTGGGCACGACGATCGAGCGCTGGATGGCGAACTCACCGAACGAGGTGATCTTCTCGCCGGCGACGACGCGGTCCTTGAAGGCCCAGCCGGTCTGGTTGATGTCCCAGCGGAAGAAGTCCCGCCAGTCGGCCGGGTGGACCAGGAGGCGAGCCGACTCGATCTCGTGCTCGTCGGTCTGGCTGACGGCCGTGTAGAGCGACTGCGGCGTGAAGTAGCCGCTGGCCTCGGTGACGTTGTGGTTCGGCGTCACGTCGTGGTCGGAGCGGGAGGCGTAGCTCGTGAGCGCCGCCTGCAGCAGGACCATGAGGCGGGAGTCCTCCTGCTTCTGGATGGCCTGCTTGGTCTCGTCCTGCGCCTGCTCCACGGAGTTGATCCGCATGTAGACGAGGTCTTCCTTGCGGATCGCCGGGAACGAGGCGATGCGGAAGAACCGCACCGGGACTCGCTTGCCCTCGAACGGGGTCACACGGACCTCGCCCTCGGTGCCCGACATGATGTACGCCTGGCCGAGGTCGTCCCACACGTCGTACTCGACGGGGGTGCCGGGGGTGACCGGGTCCTCGACGAGCACGTTGCGGATGATGCCCTGGTAGCGCAGCTTCAACTGGATCGGGCCGACCATGCCGACGCCGAGGCGCTTGATGCCGTTGTTCTCGTCCTGGAGGACGAGCTGCATCTTGGCGACCTTGGCCTCGTGCGAGAGGGCCGACTTGGAGCCATCGGCTCCGCGTCGGGCGACGATGTCGGCGACGTAGTCGTCCGACTTGCGGGCGGTACGAGCCGTGAGGCTGGAAGCCGTGATGGACATCGGTGTGCTCCTGGTTCTTTCGTGCGGGGTGCTTGGTGCGAGTGGGTGGACGGGTCGATCAGACGGTGCCGGAGAGGCCACCGATGATGATCTTCGTGGCGCTCACGACCTGCAAGAGGCGGGCGACGGGGCGGGTCGAGGCGTTGGCCGCACCGGCCGGCACGAGCTTCCCCCGGTTGGCTCCGGTGGTGGAGGCGTGCACCAGGGTGATGGTGCCGTTGCCCGGGTCGGTCCAGGTCTGGGCCGAGTCGAACGCCGGGTCGAGGACCTCGAACTCGGCGTCGGTGTCGAGCACCCAGACGGCGATCGAGTTGACGCCGGACTCCAGCACCTCGTCGATGTCGTCGCCGCCGACGAAGAGGCCGAAGAGGCCGTAGGGCACGCCGGTGCCGTTGAGCAGCGTGGTGTTCTGGCCGGCGGTCTTCATGGCGACCATGCCGGGCCAGATGTCGACGGAGCGGTCCCAGGCGGGATCCAGCTTCATGTCCTTCGACGTGGTCTGGTCCCAGCCGTAGTTGACCCGCAGGGTCCGCTTCAGGTGGGCCTGGTCGAGGCGGGTACGCAGCACGGTGAAACTCCTCGTGACGATGGTGGCGGGGCGGAAACCCCTCTTCGCCCCTTCGTAGGTCTCAGAGCACTTTGGACAGCATCCAGCGGCGAGAAACCTCCAAGAAATCTCAGAAGCCCGCCTCCTGCGGGAAGGAGACGGGCTTCTGATTGCACCCTCGGACAGCTCCGGGGACGTGTAGGAGAGGGCCATCATAGCCCCTGTCGGCTACTCGAAGAGGGCCGTGTCCTGACCGCTCGACTCGCCCACGAGCTGACCGCCGACGGGCGGTGCCACGGGGGCGAAGGAGGGCGCAGCGCGCCCCGCCTGGGCCGAGATGGCCGGGGCCACGATCGGAGCCTGGGCCTGGAGACCGGCGTTCTTGACCACCGCGTCGAGGGTCCTGATCTCGTGCTGGATCTGGTCGTCGGTCATCGCCGAGGTGACGATGGTGGTGGCCAGGGTGACCTGGTCGGTGTAGCCCTGCGCCGTGTTGGTGGCGATCTTCAGCGACGCGAGGCGCATCGATGCGATCGTCCGGGGATCCACCCGGCGGTTGCCGAGGGTGGCCTTCTCGGCGAAGGGACCCTGCAGGGGGTTGGCTGGCGAGGTGTCGGACGGGGTGCCGACGCGCACGTCGGTCTCGGTCCGCACGTCGGCGACCGGCTGGGGGCCTTCGGTGCCGGCCACCGGCTTGGTCACGTCCTGCTGGTTCAGGTTGAGCGGCTCGTCGATGACGGTGCCGGGGGTCTCCAGCGAGGTGGTCGCGTCCGGGGACACGTCGGTCTCGCTGGTGGAGCCGGGGGCGAGCACGTCGTCCGAGTTCAGACCGCTGGTCTGCTCGGGGGTGTTCGCCACGGGGGCCTCGGCCGGCGGGGCCGGGATCGGCTGGGCCGGGTTGGCCGCATCGGCCTGCCGCTTGATCGAGGCGATCTTCCGGTCGGCGGTGGCGTAGATGTCCGAGACATCCACACCGGCCAGCTCGGCGATGCGCTGGATGGCCTGGCGGTCGGCCAGGGCCATGTGCTGCTGCTGCAGCACGGCTGCAAGTACGGGTCGCATGTCTACCTCTGTTCCTTCGTCATGCGGGTGGACCAGCTCGGGGTTGAGCTGGCTCTTCTTCTTCGGCGGGAAGGGCTTCTTCTTGCCCTTCTCGTCATCCTCATCATCCCCGGCTGTCAAGGACTTCCCGTCTGGGTCGTCCTCCCCGTCCGGTTCGTCGGCGCCATCCTCTTCGTCCTCGTCGCCTTCAGCGTCCTGCTCGGGAGCGGCAGCTTCGGGCGGCTCGAAGGCCGGGAGGAGGGCGGCATCACCGGCGGGATCGCCGGCTGGTGAGATCTCCTGGAGGGTGCCTGCGTTGCAGGTGGGGCAGGTCTCGCCGGCCTGTGGCTCAACGGTGGCTCCCTCCTGTGGCTTGGGCATGTCGAGTGCCGTGCGCCGGCGGGCGGTCACCGGAGTGCCTCCGCCGAAGGTCGCACCGCACGAGTCGCACTGGACGCCCTTGTTCAGGCCGGCCTTCTCGTCGTTCGTCTGGCGGAGATCGACCTGCTGGGCCTTGGTCAGGTCCGGGTCCATGAACTGGTCCGGCGGGCGGATGAACTCGCAGACCATGCACTGGTCGCCGTCGTAGCTGTCCTTCTCGCCGCAGACCGGGCAGGTCTCGTCGCGCATGGTGTCGACCTCGGCCGGCGCCTGCTGCTCCCCGTAGGCCAGCTTCGAGCCGTAGCGCTGGAGCTGGTCGAGCCAGCGCTCGGTGGCCTCGTCCCGGCTGAACGCCTCGATGTGGGTCCTGCCGGTGCCGTCGGCCTTGGCGAAGGAGAAGTTGGACTCCAGCGACGGATCGCCGTAGGCCTTGCCGTTGGCGAAGATCCATCCGGCCGTCTGACCGTCGACCTCGACGATCCTCGAAGCCGAACCCTCGAAGCCCTGGGGGCGGGTGCCGGTCGGCGTGAGGTAGCGGACCTTGTGCCCGCCGATGTCTCGGATCGTGGCCGAAGAGGGCTTGTGGGGGACCTTGGTGCCACCGAGGCAGTCGGGACACGGGATCTCCCGCCCGCCCTGGTCGATGGTCTTGGTGTCGAAGCAGGTGGAGCAGCCCTTGTCGCCCCAGTCGTCTCCGGAGGCCGTGGTCTTCATGCTGGAGGTCTTCCCCTCGTTGGCCTTGGAGGCGGTGCGCCGGCTGCCCTGAGACTGCAGGTCGTCTTCGGTGCCCTTCCACTCGCATTGAGGACAGAAGCCAAGCTCCTCACCGAATCGACCGGCCTCGCCGGGGTGGCGACCCCACTGAAGAGCGTGACCGCACTCCGGGCAGCCCTCGGCCATCGAGGCCGTCTTGGCGAGCTTGACGGAGGTGCGGCCAGAGCTGGCCGAGGCGATGGCCTCGGGGAAGCGTCGGTCCGTCGACTCGATCCACATCTCGTACAGCTCCAGACCCTCGAAGCTCCCGGACGACTTCTCGATCCAGCTCTTCGCCTGGGCCTCGGTTCGACTGGCGGAGACCACGGTGTCCATCGGCAGCTTGCTCATGGGGATGTTGCCCTGCTCCCAGGTGAGGGCGAGCACGAAGTAGTACCCCTCCTCGCTGGTGAACTCGGCCCCGCAGTAGGAGCACTTCTTGCGGGTGGGCTTCCCGTCGCCTCGGTCGTGGCCGTGGGAGTTGTAGGCGTTCCGGCAGGTGTAGCGGGTGCCGAGCTGGGAGGGGACGGCGGCGGTCTTGCGGGAGGCGGTGACCGCCATGTCGCCGGACTCGACGCCGAGGAAGTGGGCGGTGGGGTCCGCCGGCTCCTCGACCAGGAGGCTGTTCTCGAAGAAGCCGAGGCCGTAGCAGATCTCGCGGATGACCTCGCCGGGGCCGCGCTCGCCCGTAGCGGTGCGCCGGTAGTGGATCTGGCCCTTCATCCTGGGGATGTGGGCGCAGTAGTCGAGGGGGGTGGCTGCCTTGTTCCCGCAGGCCGAGCAGATCGAGTAGGCCACGTCGGTGCCCATCGAGGTACGGTCGATCTCGCCGGCCAGGATCGCCTTGGCCAGCTTGGGGAAGTTGACGGCGTCGACCTCCATGAGCACCTCGACCCAGGTGTCGGGGGTGCCGTCGGGGTTGGTGTCCTCGTGGAGGGCCTCGGCGACGATCACTCCCCGGGCGCGCCGGTGGTTCTCGTTGTGGTGGTTGACGAAGACCGGCTTGCCCATGAAGGTCGCATGGGCCTTCTTGATCTCGTCGGCGGGGAACTCGTCGAAGTTGTCGTTGCACCGGGAGCTGATGGCGCGGGAGCGCACGTAGAGCATCCCGGGCTTCTTGACGACGTGATCGAAGTTGGCCCGGTGGGCTGCCTTGCGGAAGACCCGCTCCGTGCCCGACGGACAGCCCGACTTGGCCAGGGCGCGCCGGAGACCCCGGCTGCCGCCCTCCGCCATGTGGACGGAGAGGACTTCGTAGGAACCGATCTTCGAGAGCATCTCAACCCTTCGTAGGCCTCAGGCCGTGTTGGACAGGATCAGGTACGGACGATTTGTCGGGACCCAGTCGGTGGCCAGTAGGTGACCTCGACCCCCTTGCCGATCGGGGTGTGGCTCCGGTCCTTGCTCCGCGCCCGGCGGATCCGGGCGAGAGCCTCGTCGAGGTCGTCGAGATCGTAGGCGAAGGCCCGGCGGTTGCGGGTCACCGTCACGGTGCCTCCACGGGCATCGATCTCGAACTCGGGTCGTTCAGCCATCAGTCGCCACCCTCGGCCTCGGCATCATCGATCTCCCGACACGGCATGCACAGGTAGTCGAAGCCGATGTCGGTGATGGCGCCGCACTCATGGCACTCGCCCAGCTCGATGTCGTCCTCGTCGAGGTGGGCGAGACTCTCGAAGTTACCCGGCACGGCTACCAACCCTTCCGGACGCAATCCGGGCCGAGGCCGGCGGCGATGGACTCGGGCCGGCTCAGGGTGGCATTGCACCTCAGGCAATGCTTGGCGACCAGGGCGGACTCGGGATCGGCGGCGAGCTGCTCGGCGGCGGCGATCACGTCGAGGTTGCCGGCCTCGCGGTACTTCTTGAAGAAGCGCACGCCCTTGCCGTTGATGAAGCCGATGGTCTGGTAGTCGTGGTCGTTGTCCGGGCCGGTGAGCAGCTCCAGGAGGGTGTCGCCGGGGGCGAACTTCTCATCGGGCGGCTGCAGGAAGACCCGGAAGGTCCGGTGCCCGTCGGGGGTCTCGACGGTGTAGATCCCGGGGTGGACCGAGGGGGCCGTGAAGCGCCCACCACGCTGGCCCTTGACCGGCTCCAGGTTGGCGCCGATGCCAGGGAGGGCGGGCTGGGCCACGCACTCGCCCGGCAGGTGAACGGGCTTCCACTTCCCGTTGGCGTCCTTGGTGATGGTGCCCATGCCGGCGGGGACCTCGCCACCGCAGCTCAGGCACTTGCCGGCGTACTGGTTCGGCTTGGGGCACTTCTTCGGGGTCACCGGATTCCCCTGGCTTGGTGCCGGCTTGGCCTTCACTTCGGAGGTGGGGGCGGCGGCGCTCCGGGTGGCGTAGAGGCCGCTTCCCTGGAGTCGGTTGGCAAGGGGGTTCGTCACGGTCGTGCTCCTTCGTCAGTTGTACTAGAGACGACCGTACTAAGGATTCTTCATCCGGTCAACTTCAGCACGACGGATCAGGAAGCTCTGCGTCCACCCGGAGCGCTGCTCGCTTGCGGAGATCGATGCGCTCATCGGAGTCGAGCACGAAGTACAGGGCGACCTCATCCACAGTTGCATCGATGGCGCTGCGGACATCGACCCGGCCCTGTAGCCGATTGCGGCAGTTCTGGGCGTCCTTGGCCCGAAGGTCAGCGATCCTCCCGCCCATGATGGCGGCGAGAACCACGATGGAAACTAAGAACAACCGAACGGTGAGACGACGACCCTTGCGCTCGGCCACCACGGTGGTCTTCAGGTCGCGCACCTCCTGGGTGAGCACCTGAGCTTCCTGAGAGAACCGATTGAGCGCCTCAGCGAGCAAGTCCCTCTCGGGCTGTTCAAGGAACTCGCGATTCGGGTCGTTCATGTGGTGTGTGGCCTTTCAGTTCCGCCGTGGTGCGATGGCGTGATGTTCAGTACCCGCTCGATGAGAGTGTCGATTCGATCGAGGGTGTCGACGGCGCGCTTCTGCTTGGGGGAAGGAGGGGAGGCTGCTGTGCTCTTCTTCCGTCGGGCCATCAGGGCTGGCCTTTCGATGGAGGAGGGTTCTCTTCAAGGAGCCTGGTGGCCCTGTCCAATACCCAGTTCGTCTGCTCCAAAACCGGAGCGAAGTGCTCGCCCTGAGAGATGATGCGGTCGTAGAGCACCCGTTCACGGGCATCTCGCTCGGCCGATTCGGCCTGATGCCGCTGCTCCAGGATTGACCGCTCCTTCAGCAGCCACCCGATGGCGAAGACCATGAGGACGAACACGATACCGAAAGGTCCGAACTGCTCCCAGATCGAAGGGTCGACGGGACTGGATTGACCAAACACTCCAGCGACCCGAGCGGCCAAGGACGATTCCATGGCTCAGACGACCACGTTCTTGGTGATCGCCACCGTGTCGCCCGAGACCAAGGTCACCGGGGAGTTGAGCAGGGTCTCGAAGGCCATGGTCCCACCCGAGGCGGCGTTGAACAGGCCGACCTTGTTGATGGTCACGGCCTGGTCGGAGGTGAAGCTCTTGGTGAGCGTGTAGACGTTCGTGCCGTTGGTGTGGCCGTAGGTCGCCTGAGCGCGGGCCAGGGTGCCCGTGGTGATCTCGCCGATCATGGTGGTGTTGCTCGCCGCAGGGGCGGTGTCGTCGGCGGTCAGGCCCATGTAGTTGGCGGCGGCGTAACTGCCGGTGCCGTTCGAGCTGGTGTCGCCCAGGAGCCGGCAGAGCAGGTCGACGCCGGCGTTGGTCTTGACGTGCAGCGACAGGGCCATGACCACGAAGGCCACCAGATGGAGCTGGAGCATGGCGGTGGCCACCGCGGCGAGCGTCTTGCCCGTGACGAACTCGTGGCCCCACCCCGCCGGGCGGGAGAGCTTGTCCTTGTCCTTCTTCAGGTCGAAGCCGAAGCGGCGGGCCAGCTCCTCGGTTACCTGCTTGGAGTCGCTGTGGATCCACGCCGGCTTCGCCCCTGGAGCGATGTGGTAGTGCAGGGCGCCCATCACCGTGGAGACGGCCTCAGCGAGGGAGGTGTCCTCGGGGAAGCGGAACTCGGTGATGCGGTCACCGTCGAGCTTCTCGTAGCGGGCGGAGTCGTCGGCCAGTCCGGTCTGGACTGCGGCGATGGCGTCGGAGTTGCCGATGAGGACGATCATCACGCTGCTGCCTTCACGATGTAGAGGTTGGAGGAGACGGCCGCGCACAGGTTGGCGAAGTCGTCCATGCTGTACTTGCGCTTGCACTCGTTCATCAGCTCGCCGCCTTGATAATCATGTTGACCGTCATGTACGGCTGCATGTTGTTGTGCGCCGCGCCGCCGCCGGTGTTCTGGTTGATGGCCACGGTGCTGCCCGTGTTGAGGCGAGCCGAGCCGCCGGCCCCCGAGGATGCCGTGTTGGTGGATCCGGGGCCGATGGTCGAGAACTGGCCGCTGTCCGCAGCGTGGAGGTGGGAGTTCTGGGCGTGGGTGTGGGAGGGCATCTCGGTCGTGGTCAGGGTGTGCTTCTCTGCGCCTCCGACTCCGCCCACCTCGTCGGCTGCCGCAGCGACCACCCGGTTGGCCGAGGGGCCGCCCATGTTGTCCTTGCCGAGCGGGATGCGGCCACGGAGGTCGGGCACGTTGAAGGTCGTCGATCCGTCCCCGGTGCCGTAGGGGTAGCTGTCGGAGCCGTCGGCGTCCTTCAGCAGAGTGTGCAGATCGGGGTAGGTGGCGCGGGCGACGGCCGACCCGTCGCAGAGCAACCAGCCCGAGGGCACCGAGCCGGAGGCGCCGGCAAAGGGGAGCATGGTGCCCACGGGCACGGTCCACAGCGCCGGGGTGTTGATGAACTCGTTGGCCTCGTCGTAGTCCTCGGAGGTGACGGCGTGTTCGACCGGCTTGCCCGTGTCGTGGGCCACCGCGGTGGTGCCGGCGTAGCCACGGGTCACGGTGAAGTGGTTGGCGTCGGGCACGTCGGTGACCAGGCACGCCTCCTCGTTGGCCGTGCCCCGCTCGATGGCGATGGTGAACGGCTCGGTCGGGTAGCCCGCAGTGGAGCTGACCGGCAGCGAGGTGTTCGAGTTGGTGATCCCTGCGGTGAGGGTCACGGGCTGCGAGGTGGACGAGTAATGGCGGCGGGCCATGGTTAGCTCCTGCTGTTCTGGTGCTGCCGCATGAGGAAGCGCAGCAGGCGGGTGGTCTCGGTCGAGGTGAAGGGCTGGTGCTCGGGGCGCTCCAGCAGGGAGTCGATGAAGGCCTCGTCGTCGACGATGGCCGGAATGGAGGGGTCGTGGTGGCCGAGCACCGTCTCGATGTGCTCGATGGTGATGAAGCCGTTCAGGATCCACACGGTGATCGGGTCTTCGGCCGAGGCCAGGAGCGGCTCGGCACCCTCGCAGATGATGGAGGGGGCCTCGTCGAGGCTGAAGAGCGTCCGGAGCGACTCGGCGAAGGTGTCGGGGTTGATCGGGGTGCTGAGCTTGAACGCGACGGAGCTGTCGCCGTGCTCTCCGTCTCGGTCTGCTGCTCGCTCTACCAGTTCGCCCACAGGTCCTCCGGATTCACTCGGTCGTCGTCCTCGGAGAGTGCTGCTTCGAGGGCCACGTAGTGCGTCCCCTCGATGTCGAGGGAATCGAGGTTGGCAGCCGTGACGGTACCGTCGCCCTCGTTGATGATGTCACGCTGCTCGCTGGGCGAGAAGACCTTCATGGCAGTGCGCTGCTGAGCCAGCTCGACGGCGTCGTCCTCTTCGGATCCGTCGGTGGTCGGCAGGGCCGGCTCCGGCTCGTCCTGAAGGGTGGCAGCCACCGGCTCCATGCCCATGTCGCCCTCGGCCATGGTGTAGTGCGTCCACTCGTCGCCGTAGACGACGGCGAAGGTGTCGAACTCCATGGTGCCCTGGGCGCCGGCGGGGAGGCCCTGACCGGCCTTGGCCTGGATGTCCTCGAACCACTCGGTGCCGTCTTCGGGGTCGTGGCCCGGGGAGTCCTCTTCGTAGGCGATGGTGATGTGGGGCGTGTAGCCGTGGCTCTCCGAGACGGGGAAGCCCGAGTCGGTGAGGAAGTTCACGAGGTTCTGGCGGAACTGGGGCAGGCCCGGGATGTCCGGCAGGGCGATCAGGCAGCGCCCGCCGTCGGTGCCGTGGAAGGTCCCGTAGCCGCTGATGGTGCCGCTGAGCTTCGGCGCCCCGAAGCTGAAGACCGCCATGGCCTGCTCCAGCACCTCGGTGTTGATGTCAGCCTTCTTGCCGAGGTACGCCAGCGTGATGTGCATCTCGCTGGTGGGCAACCCGCCCTCGACCGCCAGGGCGCCGAGGATCTCCGCCGGCGGCTTCAGGGCGATCATGCACCCGTCGCTGTGGTCGACGGCCAGGCGGACGATGGAGCTTCCACCGAGCGAGCCGATGCGGTAGTGCTCCACCCGCTCGGTGAGGTACTCGGCGATGGGGGCGCAGTCGAGCTGGGTGCTCTCGGCGATCCAGCCGCCCTGGCCGTCGGTGTAGGGCGGGAGGCCGACCTCGCCGAGCATCGTGAAGAGGCTCTCGTTGGTGAAGGTGACCGTGTCGTTCGCCTCGTCGCCGGACATGGCCGCGGTCGAGCCGGTGAAGTTCAGCCCGGCCCGGGGGTCGTACTTGGGGTGGACCACCTCGCGGACCGGCACGAGGGAGCCGTCGTCGAGCTTCACCTGGTCGAGGCCGACGAGGGCCTTGATCGTCTTGATGTAGCCCCGGACCTTCGCCTTCAGGCTCGCCTCGTGGAGGATGGCCTCGGCCGGCGAGAGCGCCAGAGAGGGGTCGAGGCCGAGGTGGTGCGGCTCGGTGGTGGTGCTGGCGGTCCGCCACTCGCCGGGCGTGCTCTTCAGGTCGCCGGGCAGGGCCACGTCGCTCGCCCACTCGGGGGTCTCGGCGTCCTCGGTGACCTCGCCGCCGTTGAAGCCCCGGGCCTGTACCTCGTAGCTGAGCGCCAGGGCGTGGCTGCACATCCGGCCCTCGTACTTCTTCCATCGGCCCGAGCGCGCCCAGGAGTAGTTCGCCCACGGGCAGCCGCAGTCCCACAGGGCGATCGAGCTGGTGCCGGGGGTGAAGGTGAGCGAGGCCTGGTAGGCGCCGCTGTCGCCCTCAACCTGGCCGGTGACGGTGCCTCCGGCGTTGGCCAGGATGCGCACTCCGCCCGCCGAGCGGATGCGGGTGGCCTTGGCCTGCACGTCGTCCCATGAGGCCAGGACGTGGAAGCTCATCGAGGCGCTGTGCTTGGAGTCGTCGAGTAGCCGGATGGCGGTGTCGATGGCCCCCTGGTTCTGAGACGGTTCGTTGGGAAGCTGCGCCAGGATGAACTGGCCGAGGCGCTCGACCTGGGATTCCAGAGGCTCGTTGTCGTAGCCACCCCCGAAATAGGGAGGGCCGTCGGCATTGACGGGAGCAGAGCTGTCGGCCAGGGCCTTGGTGCGGATCGAGACCCGCTGCCCACCATCCTCCCAGGCGACGGTGGCGTCGAGCCGAGCGTTGGGGTCGCCGGACTTGGGGCCAGGCTCGCCCACGGGGCAGTTGCCGGTGAGGATGTTGTTGGCGAGGGTGAAGGACTCGGTCTCCGGCTCGACGACGCAGTAGACGGGTTCGGTACGACTGGTCTCCTCTACCGAGACGACTCGCCAGGCGAGAGGCTCGGATCCACCCTTGCGGGCCTCGAATCGGGAGCGGTGCCCTTCGATGATGAAGAACTCGGGGCGGAGCGTGCTGGCGACGAATCCTAGGGAGTGGATCTCCCGCTCCTGCTCCATCGAGCAGGAGCCGTGCCGGCGCATGTTGGCGTCGTGGATCATGCCCGACCCGGTGCAACCCTTTCGGGTCTTGGTGGTGATGCCGTAGGTGGCGATGGTGAGGCGGTTGCAGACAGCCTGCACGAACTCCAGGGTCTCACGGTCGGCACAGTCGAGGTGGATGTCCCCCACCTTGCCGACATTCCCGTCGGCGGCGAAGTAGCCGGCAAGCCACCCGTAGAGGTACTCGGCGGACTCGTCGAGGCTCGGCCGGTCCTTGAAGAAGCGAGGGAGTCCGCTGACGGTGACACCGCCGACCTGACGGTCGTCGTTCGGGACGAACTCTCGCTGCTTGCATCCGCTGAAGAACGGCAGGAGCTGGCGGTCCTTCTCCCCGAAGAGGGTGATGAAGCAGTCGTTGCCCCTCAGAGCCTCGCTGTTGCCGCTGCGGGATCCGTCACCGAAGACGGCTCCATGGGCGACACCGGTCGGGTTCGGGTACCAGCGATCGAGGCGAGAGACGGGGAGCTGCCAGTCGAGGATGTCCCCTTCACGAAGCGCCCTGCGCTCTTCTCCCCTCCGAGCTGCTGAAGCCCGGGAAGAGGCGTTGACCGCTTCCTTGCACCGCCACTGCCCGAACCCGTTGTAGACGGGCTTCAGGGGGCTGTCGGGGCCGCACTGGGAGCAGGTCCCGGTCTTGGTGGCGGTATCGACATCGGAGATCCGGTGGGGCGGCGTCTTCACGGGGGGGTCGCCGGCTGCCCAGGTGGCCCTCTCCATGCGGGCGTCCTTGCGTCCGATCTCCCCTCCCCTGGTGCGGCCCCGCACGAACCAGCGGTGGTCGGCCGTGGCGTGGATCACCATCTCCTGGCCGTTGCGGGTGAGTGTGACGGCGTAGAGATCCTGTACGCCGAAGTACACGACCTCGGCGTCCTTCCACTGGCCGGACGAGGTGAGGACCTTGACGGTCTCCCCCTCCAGCTCCTTCAGGCTGAAGATCCCGTCGTAGGTGAGGAACTCAGTTCCACCCTCGAAGCACTTCTTCTGGTCGTCCCACTTCACCCGGGTGCAGTAACCCCGGTCCTCGGGGATCCAGACGGCGTAGCCGGCCTGCTTGGTGGCCTCGGCGTTCAGCTCCTTGGGGAACATGCACCGGGAGTTGCTCCTGAAGCGGCAGTTGCCGGTGAGGATCCCGTCCTGGAGCACGAAAGACTCCGTGGTGGGCACGACGGCGCAGTAGACCTCTTCAACCCGGTCGGTCTCCTCGACGGAGGAGACGTGCCACGTCATGGCGTCGTTGAGGGCGGAGGGACGACGGGCGTCACGGGCACGGCGAGCATCGAACCGCTCACGGTGTTCGGCGATCAGGAAGAACTCCGGACGGAGTGTCTCGGCGACGAAGGTCAACTCGTTCATCGAACTGGTGGTGTCGTCCCAGGTGCAGGTGCCGTGCTTGGACACCCGGTAGTCGTGGATGCGGCCACGGCCGGCGCAGGAGCGACGCTCGAACGAGCGGATGGAGTAGGTCGAGATCGACAGGCGGTTGCAGACGGCCTGCACGAACTCCAGGTCCTCCCTGGAAGCCGACGAGAGGGTGATGTTGCCTCCCGTGGGGCCAACCCGGCCATCTGCGGCGAAGTAGCCCGCCAGCCAGCCATAGAGGTACGCAGGGGCTTCGTCGAGCGAGGGGCGCTCCTTGAAGAACCGGGGAAGTCCGTTGACCTCGACTCCGTTGGCGTCCTGGTTGGCCGCATGACCGGTTCGGGGAATCATCGGGCTGCCCTCGAAGTACCGGAGGAGCTGAGCGTCCTTGTCGCCCCACAGGCTGACCCGAGCCGGCTTGCCCCGGAGGTCGCCGTTGCCCATGGTGCCGGTGAGCGTGCCGTCCCCGTAGACGATGCCGTGGGCGATGCCGAAGGGGCTGGGGGTCCACTTGTGGATCAGCGACCGGGGCAGCTTGTAGGAGAGCCGATCGCCCGGGAGCAGGTCGTCGGTGTGCTTCTCGACCATCTGGTCGCCCTCACGGACGAACCAGCGGTGCTCGCCGGTGGCGTAGATGACCTTCTGCCCACGGCGCTTCTTCAGGGTGATCTTGCGGAGGGCCTGGGTGCCGAAGGAGCGCACCTCGGCCTCTACCCAGTCACCCTTGCCGTCGAGCACCCGCTGGGTGGTGCCAGCGACCTCCTTGAAGCTCCGGGGGCCGTCGAAGGTGAGAAACTCGGTGTCACCCGAGAAGCACCAGTCGTAGGACCAGTCGTGGCCCGGCCGCGGCTTCATGTTGTCGGGCACGTTGTCGACGATGGCGTCGAGCACCTTGTCGATGATGTTGGCCCCTCGCCGGAGGTCAGCCTCATCTTGGGCGGCGATCACGTCATAGGAACAGCTCCGGCACTGAGAGTCCCACTCCGGGTTCCAGGTCTGGCACTGGGGGCACTGCCATGCGCCCACCGGGTCGGTGCCGTTGTAGTCGGCTTCGCCCTCCTGCCCTCGCTGCTCGGGCGACAGCTCGTGCCACCAGACGCCGGCGGTCTTGGAGGCCATGCGCACGTTCTCCAGCGGAGGGCGCTCGACGAGGATCTCCGACAGCATGGGGTAGTCGTCGCTGGCGAGGTGGAAGGTGTCGTCGGTGGCGCTGCCCTCGGGCTGGACCACGGGCGCCCGGGATACCCGGGTGGAGGCGATGGAGCCGTCGATCGAGTTCAGCTCGGAGGGGCCGTACTCGCCGCCGCCCATGCCGGCGTCGAGGGTGACGATGTAGACCTCGTTGCCCGGGTGGGGGCCGTCGACGACCTCGTCGACCACGCCGGCGTATCCCTCACGGGTCATCACGCGCTGGCCGGGGCGGAAGTCCCACCACTCCTGGGAGGTCACGGCCTCTCGGCGATTCGGGTGCGTAGGCATCTCACCCCTTCGTGGCTCTCGTCTCGTCCTCGACAGGATCAGTGGTCCGGCCCATCTGCTCGTCGAGGCTCACGTTACCCTTCATGCCGAGGTAGCGGCGCAGTCCGATGTGGGCCGGACCGCTCTGCACGTTGCCCCTGGTGATCTTCGTGACCTTGGCCCGGTTGACCTCGGCGATGCGCTCGCGCAGAGTGGCGGTCTTGCGGGCCGGCTTGGGCATGTTCGCCCGCGCCTCGTCGGACTCCTCGGGGCGGGAGCGCTGCACCTTCTGCTGCATCCAGTTCCGGGGGCGGTACGCCGGAGCGCCGTCTCCCTCGGCCGGAGCTGCTCCGTCGTCCGCCGCGATGGGATCCTCTTCTGCACGCACCTGGTCGACTTCCTCGCTGGTGTGCCCGAGCTGGGCGTAGCCGGGCTGGCCCTCGCCGAGCAGGGGCACGATCGGCTCCTCAGCCGGTGCCTCGTTGCCCTCGCCGGGCACGGTCGCCTTCGGCTCGAAGTGCTCGCGCAGCTCGGGCGGGATGGGCAGACCGTCGTTGCGGAGCGCCTTGTAGGTGTCGAGGTCGGTCCGGGCCTTGGCCACGGCCAGCTCGACTGCCTCGTCGGCCACGGCCTCGATCTCGGCTTCGAGGTCGATGTTGACGTTGGTGAGGCGCCGCTTCATCGAGATGGGCACGCCGGACTCCCGGAGCGCCTCGATGAGCTGGCGCTCTTCCTTCTCGTCGCTGAGGTTCATCGCCTTGATCTCCATGTCGGGGATCAGCAGCTTGGGCTGCTCGACGATGAGGTAGTCGCCGGTCTCGGGGTCGACCTCGACGGCCTCCTCCATGATCGGGTACTTCACGCCGCCGCGCATCTCGTAGTCGAAGTGGCCCTGGGCCTCGGCCACCACGAGCGCACGCTGCTGGTAGTGATCCTTGATGACGCCGTCCTGGTAGTCCGTGAGGAGCTGGGTGACGAGGTCCCGGTTGAGGGCGTCGGCGGCGTAGGTCTCGCCCTGGCCGGCGCCCATGAGCATGGTGCGGCTGAGGCCGAAGATCTGGAGCTGGCGGTCGATGAGCCGGTCGAAGTCGGTGTTGAAGTCCGGCATCACCTCCTTGCCGAAGACGTGGGTCATCTCGACGGCGAAGTTGTAGGTGAGCACCCGGAAGTCCGCGGCCAGGGCCGCGTCGAGCATCTCCTCGAACTCCTCCATGTCGTTGTCGGTGGGGACCCAGGGGGTGTTGGTGCCGAGGTCGGTGGCCGAGGCGCCGAGCTTGGCCAGGATCAGCGGGGTGTACAGCCGGTCGGCCACGGCGTCCTGGGCGGCGTTGAGCTTCTCCTCCTGGACCACCGAGCGCAGACCGCGCAGCATGATCGGCACGCCCCGGGGGTTGAACGTGTCGGCGTCGAACTTGATCTGGCGCAGCAGCACGGTGGAGACCGGCATCTTCGCCTCGTCGCCGGCGAACTGCAGCAGCTCGGGGTAGTCCCGCACGAGAGCGTTGTACTCCCACGCCGGCTTGCGGTCCCGGAGCACGTTGCGCAGGTGCTCGGGGAGCTGCATGTAGAAGTACGGGTCCTTCAAGAACGGCGACCGGTGCACCTCGACCGAGTCGGCCGAGATCAGCTCGTCCCCGTCCCACACGCCCAGCACATCGTTGAAGCTGCCCAGGGGCCAGGCCTCGCCGACGGTCCAATACTCCCGGCCGAGCTGCTTCAGGAACGAGGTGTCGTACTTCAACTGGTCGAAGAACTGGACCGAGTAGAAGTCGGTGAGCGCCGGATCCTTGCAGGTCAGCTCCATGCCCGTGAGCGGGTACTTGGAGTAGATGTCGATGGCCGAGGCGAGCACCGGATGAGTTAGGTAGAGCAACTTACAGTAGGCCCGGAGCTTCTTCAGCTCTTCCGGCTCGTGCACCCGGTACGGCAGGTTGTTCTGCTGCCAGTAGAACATCGGGTCGTTGGGCTTGCCCGTGGCGAAGTTGATCGAGCCGGAGCCGCCGGTGGTCATAGCCGTGCGCTCCATGGCCCGAGCCTGACGGGCGTTGACCCGTCGGTTGCGGTGCATGGCGCTGACGGTGGGATCCTCAGCGGGGCCTCGCTGGCCCAGCTCCATGGCGCGCCCGACGGGGTCGTTCGTGCCGAACTTGGTGGGCTTGCGTGCGGCGGGGAGGATCCAGCGGGGGTCAGCCATCGGTCGACGCCCGATCGGCCCGGACCTGGGCGATCACGGCCTCTCGGTCGTCGGCGTGGGCGATGGCCAGGTGGCGCACGAAGGCATCGTCGTCGAGCGCTGCGCCCGAGCCGGTGACGTAGTGCGCTGCGACCTGCTGAGCCGGCGGGTCGAAGGCGGCGACCTCGGAGTCGGGCGGCTGGAAGGGTGCGTCGGGAGCCGAGGCTTCGGCGAGGGCGTCGGCGTTGGAGCCGGCCTCGCCGGGCATGCCGGGGATCTCGACGGGCTGGCCGTTGACGGTCTGGGGCATGGCCGAGCGCATCGGCTGGACCTGGACGGTGAAGGCCGACTCGCAGAAGTCGCACTCGGTGGTGCCGTCGGAGCGCGCCCAGACCTGACCTCCGCCGCAGAACGGGCAGTTCTCGGTGTTGATGAACCCCTCCAGCACGAAGTTCTCGTGCTCGGGCACCCGAGGACAGAACACCTCTTCGACGAGGTCGGTGTGCTCGACGGACTCGACCGTCCATCCGATGCGCTCTCGCACTTCCCGACCCTGATACTTCCTGTCGTACCGACGACGATGATCAGCCGTCAGGAAGAACTCCGACTTCAGCGTTGAGCCGATGAAGGAGAGATCGTGGAGTTCTGACGGCTCAGTGCCAAACCCCAACCGACTCTTGGTGTAGATCCCGAAGGTTCCGATGCCGAGGCGGGTAGCCACGAGCTGAGCGAACTCCAGGCTCTCGATCGAGGCCGAGGAGAGCTTCACCGTGCCGCTGCTGTCGACGCAGCCATCGGCGGCGAAGTAGCCGGCGAGCCAGCCGTAGAGATAGGGAATCGACTCGTCGAGGGACGGACGATCCTTGAAGAAGGCGGGGAGGTCCAGGACCATTTGGCCCAGAACCCCGGCCGGTGTCTTGACCGGCGACGTGCGTGACTCGGAGAAGTACCGAAGCAACTGGGCATCCTTCTCCCCCCAGAGACGGACGACGCTTCCCTTGGCAGCTCGCGTGCCATCGCCGTAGACAATGCCGTGAGCGATCCCGAACGGACTGGGGGTGGAGGTCGCGATGGCGCTCTTGGGAAGGAGCCATGCAAGCCGATCTCCGGGCTGGAGGTCGATCGTCGAGACAGTCCGAGCTTCCTTGCGATTCGGGTCCTGGCGAACACGCACAAGCCACCGATGCTCGGGCGTCCAGTAGGTCTCCTTGATCTGCTTGTTCCGACGAAGGACGACCTTCATCAGCGGCTGCTCGCCGAAGGAGTGGACCATGGCGTCTCGCCACACCCCGCCGGCCCCGGTGTTGACGAGCACCTTCTGGATGGTGCCGACCGTCTCCCCGAGGGTCTTCAGTCCGTCGTAGGTCCAGTAGCGCTCCGAAGCTCGGCCGCAGTGGTAGATCGTCTCGCCGTCACCCGAGTCGTGGGCGACCACGGGGTCGAGAGAACCGTGCATGCGGGTGCCAGGGGCGCCGGCAGCGCAGCCGGGGCACACGAGCTGGCCGGCGTCGTTGCGGACCCGCTGTCGGGCGAAGGGCAGCTTGGAGCCGCAGGCCTCGCAGGTTCGGACTGGAACGACGTTCATCAGGCGTCCTTTCCGAAGGCGTCACGCAGGAGCTGGAGGGAAGCTACTGCAACGAAGTCGCCAGCCTCGTCTTCGTCGAGCTGGGCGAGGACGGGGGCGATGGAGGGGTCCTGGCGGATACGCAGGGCGACCATGGCCAGCGCGTCCTCGCCGATGGACTGGAAGTTGGCCAGCCGGCCCTCGGTGTTGAGGGCGTTGAGCAGGCCCACCGAGCCGGTGCGCTCGATGACCGAGCGGGCCTCGATGACCTCGTCGACGTGGGCGGCGGCGTGGTGGTTGCGCACCCCGGCCAGCGAGCCATTGACGACGAGGTCGTTGTTGTCGACCAGAGAGCTGATGGTGCCCGAGAGCGCGCCGGAGGTCCAGCGCACGGCGGAGCCGGTGTGACCCTCATCCACGACGCGACCCTGATCCCCGATGGCGGGTCCGCCAGGGGAGGGGTAGCCGCAGAAGGCCACACGGTCACCGTTCTGGATCACTCGACCACCTTGGGGAAGCGCTGGACGGTCCGCCGGGCGATGGCCACGGCTCGGGTGCGGGGCATGCCCGGGTTGGTCGACATGATGCCCAGGGCGATCTCGTCGACCTTGGCTGCGGCCTTGGCGATCCGGCTCTTCGAGGCGGTCCGGCCCATGTGCTCCAGCCAGGCGTTGCCAGCAGCGGTGTTGCCGCCGTCGTACTCGGGTGCGTAGTCCGGGGAGAAGATGCCCGGCACCGGCATGTGGGAGGCCATCTCGGTGGCGAGGCCCTTGCGTCGATGCTCCGGCTCCACGTTCACATGCTCCACGAACCCATCAGCGGCGTACTCCAGGAAGCCGATGCGCACGCCGTCGAGGTGGGCCTCGACCACGCCGCCCATCCCTCCCCGGCTCCGGTTCGAGAACGTGATGCCGCTGGAGGAGGCGAGCACCGGGGCGTTCGGGGCGTTCCAGATGCGGCGGTTGCGCTCGAACTCGGACCACTCGTTGCCCTCGGTGTGCTCCTTGACCATGATCTCCTTGACGACCTGCCCGCCGGCTGCCGTGCGCCGACTGGCGACGTGAGCGGGCATCAGCCAGGTCTCCAGCCCATCGGGGAAGCGGACGACGTAGTCCTCGCCCTGCATCCTCAGCACCTCTGCCACCGTCCCAGAGGGGTACGTCACATCGTTGGACATCACGACAGGGACCTTCAAGGTGACCGTGGCTGCCGTGCGCCGACCCTTGCTGATCGTGACGGTGTCGCCGGCGGTCTTCGATGCAGCGACGTTGCCGCCGTACTTCTCGTTCATCTTCTCGATGGCGTGCTCGATCCAGGCGTTCACCATCGGCTCCCCGCCCATGCGGCGGGGGTTCTCGTGGGCCTCACGGTCGGTCGTCGACCAGGAGCACCCGGGGGCGATGCAGCGGATCCCGTCGGCTGCACCATCGATGGGACGGTTCTCGATGGGGCCGGTGTAGGTGTAGGCCCGGATCGAGGCGTAGGGGTTGTGCGGATCCGAGGACTGCGCCGGATCCCAGTTCGCCGTGAGTTCCAAGGAACTCGTGCGGCCGGTGCCCTGCTTGGAGGCGAAGCTGTCCTTCCCCAGAGACGGATCACCGGGACCGCCGAGCTGGCACTGCGGGCAGTAGTTCAGGTCGCCCCGGTAGGTGCCCGAGCCGCAGCGGGGGCAGTCGCCGGTGACGGGCTGGCCGAGTCCCTCGCTGGCACTGGGGGCCGCTGTACGCCGGCTGCCGGCCTTCTCGACGGCCGTGGCTGCCCGGTCGGCCTCGGCCTGGGCGTGGGCCATGGTCGGGGCCGTTCCTGAGTGGAGGACCTTCTGCTCGCCGTTCAGGTGGAGGAAGCTCGCCGGCTCCAGGACCTGCCAGGAGTAGCCGTCGACGACGGGGTCCACCCGGCCCTCCAGGCCCCAGGTCGTGTACTCACGGTAGGTGAAGCCGTAGACGCGATCGACCGACCAGATGGACCCGTCCACGAAGGCGACGCGGCCGGTGCCCTGCTTCGAGGAGGTGATCCACGACTCCTCACGGTCGGGCGGGAGGATCCGCTCCGGCTCACCCGGAAGGCCACGGGCATCCAGCTCGGCTCGGACCTGCTGGACGGCCTCACGCAGCCCCACGTCGTAGTTGCCGCCCGTCTTGGGGCGACCACCGGTCCGAACGGTCCAGAGGCACATGCCCTCCCGCTCCTCCTGGATGATGTCCCAGTGCTGGCCGCTCCAGCTCGACGAGTAGGCGCTGCTGGAGGTGTCGATGGCCTCGGCGGTGTGCTTCGAGGCCCAGTTGCCACCCTGCTGGTACGCCGATCGGACGACCTCGGCAGCCTCGTGGTCGGTCCACCCGTTGATCCTGGCGATGCCCTCCTCGGCCATGAGGGTCAGGGCGTCGATGCGAGAGACCCCGGCTGCGGCCTGGGTCATCGCCCACTCGTAGATGCTGGTGCGGCCGTCGGTGGAGAAAGTCTGGGCGAACCCGACCCGATTCGATGCGGGGGCGCTCTCGTCGAGATCGAGGGCCGTCGAGCCACAGGTGCAGCGCAGGGCGGTCACGGCGAGGGCGTCGATCTTGGCCCGTCGTCCACAGCTTGTGCACTGGATGGGGATGAACATCAGGCTGCTCCCTGACCGACGCCCATGGGCTGGTCGTTGCTGGATCCGTTGGCCGGCGCTCCACTGGGGCGCTGGCGGGGCTTGGTGGTCTGCGGGCTGACCGGGGCCGGCCCGTCGAGCATGTCATCTGGAGTGCCGTCGTTGCTCGGCTCGGGGGTGCGCTCGTCGACGGCGTAGGGGTTAGCGTCGCTGTCGCCGTCGAAGGGGTTGGCCTCGGCGGTGTGGCGGGACGCCGAGACGACCTGGTCGAGGGCGTTGCGCAGGACGGTGGAGAGCTGGCTGGCTTCGAGATCGCGCTGCTGGAACTCGACGATCCAGTTGAAGGTACTGCGCTGGCTCTTGCCGATCTCCACGTCGTAGTAGTCCCGGGCGTTGAGCTTGATGATGACCTTGCGCAGCGGGTTGCCGGCGCCGACCTGGAACATCACGCCATCGCCGAGGTCGACGGTGTTGCGCTGCCCGAGCGACATCAGCGTCATGGTGCCGATCTGCTGGAGGATCGTCCTGGCGTCGGCCTGACGGCCCTTCTCGCCGATGATCGAGTCCGAGCCGGCGGCTGCGCTACGAGCGAAAGGGTGGCGGCTCGCCGTGACTGCAGCTTGACGACTACCCAGCTTCTGCCAGCCGTCGTTGCTGTAGAAGGTCCTGAACTCCCAGCCGCCGTCGGTCTTGCGGAACTCGGCCCCGCCGCCGTCGTTGCCCTCCATCGACCAGGAGCCGTCCTGGCCCTTCACGAAGGCGTAGGTGAAGCCGTCGGCCGTGAAGACGTGGCCTGGGTTGATCTCCCTGGCTCCGACTCCGCCCCAGTGCATCTTGGCCTTCTCGTAGAGGTCGGCCGGTGGCGTCTCCGGGTGGAGGGAGGGGTTCCGGTACGCCCCGTCGGGCTGATGGCCCCAGGCGTCGGCCGTGTGGCGGCTCGCCAGCGGCTTGGGCTTCTTGGTGGTGTCCACCTCGGTCTTGCCGTCGGCCGGGGGCTGCTGAGCGTTGGGGTCCTCGACCGGGGCGCCACCGGCGAAGGTGAAGACCGTGCCGGCGGAGTCCACCCACTTGCCGCCCTCGTTGGTGACGCCGAACTTACCCTTCTCGTAGGTGAAGAAGGCGGTGGTCCCGTCGAAGCTGTCGAAGGTGCCCTCCACGTCGCCGGCGTCGGTCTTCTCACCGGTGAGCGTGTAGCTGATGGTGACCGGGGAGCCGGCCTCCATGGCAGCAGGGTCGTCACTGGCGGTGGGGTCGGTCTCGGAGGGCTGACCCTCGGTGTCGGCCGCGTCGGTGGGCGCGCCCGGCTCCTTCTTGGCGAAGGGGTTCTCACCAGCGGTGCGACGACGGGCCTCGTGGGCGTTGGTCTCGTCGAAGTAGAAGGTCAGCTTGCCGTCCTGGCTGTCCCTGTGGTTCAGGGTGATGCCCACGACCTCGGGTGCGAAGTTCGGACCGTTCCTCTGGGCCAGCTCTTCGTGGAGGCGGGAGAGGGCTGCGTCATGGGCAGCCTGCTCGTTGCCGACCCCGGTGGTCTCGACCCTGACGTGCCAGTTGCCGAAGCCATCGGCCCAGGCGTTGATGTCGCCGATGCCGGCAGCGGTACGACGACGAGCCGTGCTGTTGAGGCCGAACAGGGTCGTGGAGCGGAGCCACTCCTCGCACTCCGCCTTCGTCGCCGGAGCGGGCAGGAGGTTCTTCCAGCCGTCGGAGAACTTGCCCTCGACCTTCCACATGCCCTCGCTCTGTGCGGCGGGCACGATGCGGGTCTCGATGGGGTTCTCCAGGTTGTCGCCGTCGATGTGCTCGATCGGGAAGGGGAACCCTCCCGCCGTGCGTGAGGCGGTGGCCGGGTGGCCGTAGAACTGCTCGTAGGACTGGACGGACTCGATCGAGCCTCCACCCCACCCGCTCACGATGAAGACCGTGATGCTGTTGTTGAACAGGTTCTTGACGTGGATGATGGTGCTGGGCTGGCTCCGGTCCCACATCTTCTTGACCTCAGCCTCGACGACGTTGATGTCGTCGGTGTCGAGCTTCACCCAGTCCTTGCCGGGGGCCTTCACCTCGTAGCCGTCGACGGTGTAGGCGGTGCGCCGGCTAGCGGTGGTGGAGTCGGGCACATCCGCTGTGTTGCCGTAGGCGTCGGCCGAGATGTAGAAGCGGGAGCCGTCCGAGTGGCTGCACTCGAAGACGCCGGGGCGGTCGTCCTGCTTGATGCGGTAGCCGTGGTCGCCCCACTCGCGGGAGAGGTAGCCGACAGCGGCGCCCATCTGGTCGGTGGTGGCGGACCAGCCCACGCTGGCCTGGACGAAGATGTTCGGGGTGCGCTTGGCGACCTTCGAGCGGTCAGCGGTGCGGATGTACACGCCGCCGGTGCCGCCGAGGTACAGGGCCGAGTAGTAGCCCTTGTCGGCGAGGAGGCCCACGGCGCGGGTCTGGTCGGGGCTGTGGTGCTCGTTCGAGCCGCCGTGGCTGGAGAGGTACTCGCGCCAGAGCAGCTTCATGTCGTCGAGCGACCCGCGGCCCCGCTCGGTGGCGACGCTGTCGTCGAAGTTGTAGATGTTGCCGAACTCGGTGCGCCCGTCGGTGGTGAGGAACACGTAGTCGCCGCCGGCCGTCTTCTTGGAAGCCGAGCGGGTGTCGGGGCGGCTCCAGTGGACACGGAGGTCCGGGCCGATCTCGGCCTTGGTTCCGCCGCACCAGCGGGTGCTGCCGTTGCTGGTCTGCACCTCGACGGCGTACATGTCGTCCACGATGGGGGCGTTCGCCGGGTGGTTGCCGGGAGCATGGACGATCACTCGGGTGACCACCGCTCCGGCCTGGCCGGCGAGCACATCGTCACCGGGGGCGACCGACCCTGAGGGGTTGCCGAGGTTCACCATCCCGGCCTGCTTGCGGGAGGCGGTCACCGGCTGGTGATCCTTGGCAGCGACCTTGGCCGAAGCGACCTGGACGATCTTGTCGGACGGCCGGATGTTACCTTCACCGGACTTAGCTGCGTCCTCCGTCTCGTAGGGACCACCGAACTGCCTGCCTCCGCCCTCCTTCTCGAACACCCGGTACCAGCCCGAGGGGAGGTCGGTGCGATGTCGCAGGAACTTCACGCCGTCGTGGTAGCGCCCCTTCAGGACACTCGGGACGATCCACCCGAGAAGGGTGTGGTAGATCCCGTGCTCGACCAGGATCGGGAAATCATCGGCTTCCCAGGCCTTGTCGAAGGCCGAGGCCTGACGCTGCTGGTTGCGCTCGTAGGCCCGACGGGCGTTGACCCGCTGGGCCTCGGCCTGGCGCTCGGTGAACACGGCCTGGAAGTCGGCGTGCAAGGCGTCCATGGCTGCCTGGTGCACGACGGGGAAGGCGCCCACGTCGCTGCCCACCGCCTGGTGGACCGCGGCCTCGATCCGGTCGGCGATGAGCGCCACCCGGTTCTCGTGGTCCAGCGTGGACTCGGCCGAGGTGAGGTACGGGATGAAGTCGGCCAGGGCGATGCGAGCCGAGGCGGTGCGGTGTGCGAGGCGCTCGGCCTCGAAGTCCCTGGTGGATTCCTGCCACAGGTCCGTCATGTTCAGTGGCCCTTTCGGTGCTGCGTTGGCTGATGGGTGGCGGCGTAGAGCGCAGCCAGGGTGAGGATGATGAGGGCGACGGCGAGGAGCATCAGTGGCCCCAGCCGTACCCGGTGCGGTGCTTGGGCTTGCCGTCCCAGGCCCATGCCGAGATCACGTCGTTGACCTTGATGGCGGCGCTGCCCTGGTAGCCGGACTTCAGGCGCTTGGTCATCTCGGGGCCGATGTAGTTGCCCTTGTCGGGCATGACGCTCTCGGACGGTCCGCTGTCGCCGACCTGGACCTGGCCGACCTCACGGATCCGCACCGAGGCACCGGTCAGCCCGGTGACCTCGTAGAAGTTCACGTTCGTCTGGTCGTAGCCCCAGGAGCCGTAGAAGATGTCGCCGACGCTGACGTTCAGCTCTGCCGGGCTGGGCATCGCCTCACGAACGAAAGGGCGGCGGCTCGCGAGGTTGGCCTGCACCCGACGGCGGAAGGCTGCCTGCCGGGGGTTCAGGTTGCCGGCGGTGGTGATGGGCCAGCCGCCGCTGGCAGCGGCCTCGCTGTCGCAGGTGGCGCAGCGGCCCGAGCTGGTGTCGTCGCCGTGGATCCCGCAGGTGGTGCTGCCCCTGCCGGCGGCGTCGTTGAGCATCTCGCCCATCTGGCGGTCGTCGAAGGCGTGACGCCGGCTGGCCGTGTTTGGGACGAAGGAGTTGTTGGGCGTGTACTGGCAGTAGTCGCTCGCATGGTCGCAGTCGCGGTGGCCGTCGGGACCGGTCTCGTAGCTGTACGAGGGCTTGCTCGGATCCTGGCGCTCAGCCCAGCCCGCCGGCGGCTGACCCATCGGGGGAAGGTTGTCCAGCGGATCGCCGGAGGCCTCCTTGGTCTTCTCCGTGGCCCGCTGCTCCTTCGAGCAGTCGGTGTGGGTGGAGGCGTTGCCGTCGCCGACCCACACGTCGTGGGTCTTGCAGAAGACGCCGGCGGTGGACTGGAACGACGAGGTCCGGGGCTTGCCACTGGCCATGGAGATCCAGTGGTCCTCGCCCTGGGCGAGCACGTCCTGGCCGCACACCTCGCAGTTGAGGGCGTGGGGCTGGCTGTTCTTCCAGCGCCCGTAGGCCTCGACGGTGAGGGTGATGAAGTTGTCGGCGATGTAGCTGCCGCCGGCCCGGGAGCCGATGTAGCCCATCGCCGCTGAGCACGGGATGCACCACGAGAAGTTCCCGCCGGAGTCGGCCAGGGCGACGATGCGCTCGCTGTCGGGCAGGCCCGACTTGTGAGCCGTGCGCCGGTGGGAGACCTTGGAGGCGTGGCGCCCCGGAGGATCCTCTTCGTGGTAGTCGTCGATGATGTTGGCGCTGGTGATCTCGGGGTGGGCGTTGAGGAACTCGGGGGCGTCCCCGTCCTCCTCCAGCCAGGCGATGCCACCGCTGGTCCACGAGTACGGGGAGTTCCGGGCGATGCGGCCGGCGTCGGGGTACTCCGAGATCGGCACGCCCAAGAAGCCGTGGCCCGGGGTGGACCAGAACTCGATCCCCGCCGTGCGCCGACTGGCCTCAGTGCCACCAGGCTTGGCCTCGTGGTCGTGCTTCTCGCCGTTGTCGTGGTGCCAGGTCGAGGGGTTCTCACCCGAGGGGTCCTTGGCGATCTTGTCGCCACAGGTGCCGCAGGTGGATCCGTCGGCTGCCACGCGACGGGAGCCGCCCTTGCCGAGGCCGGGCACAATGCGCCGGCTGGCCATGGACCCGTAGAGGTTGTCCTGGACCTGCTCGACGCTGATGTCGGTCTCGGTGGTGCCGACGTAGTAGCTGTTGGTGTAGTCGCCGCCCTCCACCCATCCACCCAGGCTCTGACCGGCAGCCTTGGCCGCAGCGATGGCCTCGTCCCGGGAAGCGAACGGACCGGCGACCATGGTCTCGGGTGGGGTGTCGCCCACGTAGTCGGCGGTGAAGACCGCCCAGCTCTCTGAAGCGGTGCGGCGCACGGCGGTGCGGGCGTAGTAGGCGGTGAGGTCGACGACCCGAGCCAGGCCTTCGCCGATGGGGGCGTTGCACTTCACGCAGGTGAGGTGGGACTCGATGCCGGCGAAGGCATCTCCGACGACGAAGCTCTCGATGCCGGGCGAGTGGGTGCCCGAGCAGTTGGTGTGGATGAAGGCCGTGCTGGCCGTCACCCGGCGGGCGGTCGAGGACTTGCCGGTCTCGTGGTTCGGGATGGTGTCGCCCGGGAAGACCTTGCCGCACTCGTCGCACTTCGTGCCGCCGTCGACCTTGGTGCCCGAGTTGCCGTAGCACCAGTTCTCGTCGGCCGCGGTACGAGCGGCGGAGCGGCCAGCGGGGAACACCAGAGGCGTGTCACACTCCGGGCAGTACGCCGTCTCGCCCTCGTTGTCGTAGGACGAGGAGAGATCGTCGTGGACGAACGAGACGCCGTGGGCCGAGCACGAGGCGTTGGGGCACTCGGCGTCGTAGGGGCGCTGGTCCATGTCCCCCAAGGTGATGGCCACCCGAGAGGCGGTGGGCTGGGGGTAGCCGGCCGCTCCGCCCGGGGTGGCGACGCCGGCCACGTCGGCCGCGCCTGCCTCGTTCTTGCCGGACTCGTCCAGCTCCCAGGGCCACATGGGGGTGTCGCCCTCGCTGTTCACGTCGACGCCGATGGGCAAGCTCGATGCGGCCTGTCCGCTCTGGTCGGCGTCGGACTCGGCGGCGAGCTTCGAGGCGAAGAGGGCCTGCTGCTCACCGGCGTCGGCGTTGAGCATGGGGCGGGCTGCCATCCAGGCCTTGGCGTCCTCCTCGGAGTCGGTGCCGTACACCGCGGTCATCATGCCGTCCATGAGGGCGTAGACGTTCCAGGTGTCGTAGTGGCTGTCGAAGGACAGCTCGTAGGGACCCTGGAGCGTCGTGGGTCCGACGCCGGGGAGGTCGACCTCGGCGTAGAGGCCGGCGGTGCGGTGGACAGCCGCCTTCTCGACGGGGTCCTGGGCGTTCTCCTGGACCACGGGCATGGCCATGGAGCCTTCGCCCTCGCGCTCGGCGACGGCTGCCTCGTTGATCGGGTCGACCAGGGGCTGGAAGTTGTCGAGCACCTTGTCGCCGTCACGGGTGCCGTAGCCCTCGGCGGGCGGGGCCACGGGAAGACCCGAGGCGGCGTTGCCACTCTGGCCCGGCGTGGAGGCGGCGGGGGACTCGGCCTGCTTGTGGAGCTGGGCCACGGTGGACAGGAAGACCTGCTGAGCGGCGGGGGCCAGCTCGCCGTAGGCGCCGGCGGTGCGCACGGCCATGCCCATGGCCTGCTCTCCGAACTCCTCACGATCGGCCTTGACCTCGGCGCTGACCTTGTTGAACCACACGGTGGCCTCGGTGCGCATCGAGTGCGTCACCTGAGTGTCGCTGTAGGTGCCGACGACGCCGTCGATCCAGTCGGTGGCCGCGGTGTGGTGGCTGTGGGCCACCCCGGGAGCGAGGCGGGAGGCGACCGTCGCCGTGGCGAAGTCGAGGCCCGTGGAGATCGGCGTGCCCTGGGTGCGGCGGATCTCGTCCAGCTCGGCGAGGATCTGGACCTGCTCGGAGGGCTTGGCCTTGGCCATGGCCTGGAGGAGCTGGACCTCGCGTGCGGTGGTGGTCATGGGATCCTCCTGGGATGCCGTTCGTGCTTGCTGCGCCCGCCGGACCTTCTTCTGGTCCGTGCTCGGGCTATGGCGCTGGCCACCCCGAGGTGCCATGGCTACCTGAGTCGGAGCGTCCTCGCCCAGATCAGCCGGGCGGGTCTTCGCTGCCAGGTGATAGGGGGGTGGTTGCTGAGACACGGGCCAGGGACTCCGGAGGGACCGACAGAGCTGTTCATCCCTTCGTAGACCTCGTGGCGTGCCAGACAGCATCCACTAGCGATATTTCTCAACCGAAGTCGATGAGGCTCTCGGTGTCGATGTCGAGGAGCTGGGCGATCCCGTCCGGCGAGACCACCCACACGATGGACTCCTGATCGGCTGAAGTGAGCCGGCGGGCGCCTGAGTCGATGACCCAACCGCCCTTCACCAGCTCGCCCCGGCGCGCCCCGCCCGAGGAGTAGCGGATGCCGATGGCGTCCCGGATCTCCCCGTCGGTCATGCCCTTCATGCCGGCGGAGAAGATCGCTTCGAGCACGTCCATGCGCTGGGTGCCCGAGTTGGGCATGGCGGCGTAGGCGGCGTCGATCTCGGTCTCCCCGGCGCCCTCCCGGATCCGGCCGATCAGGTTGGCCTTGGGGTCCGACAGCTCGGCTCTCTGCTCTGGCTCCACCCGATCGGCGATCTCGCCCAGCTTCCTCTTCCCGTCTGGGACCTTGGGCTGGTACTGCGGGGGCGGGTTCCAGCCTGGGTTCTCCCACGAGACCCGCTTGCGGCCGAAGCCGGCGATGTGGGTCGGATGGTTGCCCTCGCGGTGGCAGGTCTGTCCGGTCCCGGGGTCAGGCTCCCCGCACAGGTCGCTCATTTCTTCCTCGGGGTCGTGTCGATCACCATGTCCAAGATGTCCTCGGGCACGTCCTCGGCGAAGTCGACGGTGTGGGTCAGATCCCGCTCGTAGGTCCGGGTGCCGCCGTAGGGCGACATGAACTCGATGCCGAGGATCTTCAGGACATCGCGGGCGTCGACGATGCGACCATCGCTCCGATGGACCTGCTCGGGCCAGTTCTTGTACTCGGTGCTCTCCACGCCGCCATCCTCCCACGCGGGTAGACGGCGAGTCAAGAATCCTTACCCCGATGTTCCCAGGGTCCCGACGACCTCGTCCTCGGGGAAGTAGGGCGGCGTGTCGCCGTGCTCGGCCTCGCCATCGCTGATCCAGGAACGGTCCTCGATCGAGGAGAGGTCGGCGCCCTGGTTCTCCTGCACGGGCGGATCGAGCGCCTCCCCGGCCAGACGGTCGAGGGTGCCGGCGTCGGAGGTGGGCACGTCGCCGTCGAGGCCGTCGCCCTGGTACTTCGGCGGGTTGGGCTGATCGAAGGAGACGGTCTCGTCCAGCTCGGAGAGGTGGGGCACCTCAGCGGAGGCCGCGCCGTGGGCCGGCTCGAAGACGGCGGGGTCGGCGCCGTCGTGGTAGCCGCTCACCGGCTCAGCGTCCTGCCATCCGGCGAGGTTGCCCTCGTAGGCCCGCTGCCCCTGGAGCTGCTCCTGGAGTGAGGAGATGGGATAGGCGGTGCGCAGCACCAGCTCCTCGTGCGCCGGCTCCACCCCCCGGAAGAACTCGATGACCTGCTCTGCGCCCCGTGCCATGGCCTGGTGCTCCAGGACCGTGTCCTCTGCTGCACGAAGCGCCTGGGCGAAGCTCTGGTCATCCAACGGCATGGTGGGGTCTCCCGGTCGAGTTGCGAGATGGTACCCCCGGGTGAGTGCGACTGCCACCGGCGGGGTACATGTCGTACATGAACATCATTGCGCTCTTCATCGGGATCCTGGCCCTCGCGGTCTTCATCGTCGACTACGTCCAGACCAAGAGCCTCATCGCCCTCGGGCTGGCTCTGACCGTTGCCATGGTGCTGGCTCAGTGGCTGACCACTGCGCACGACATCACCATCGGCTAGTTCACCCCGGGGTGGTGGGCTGGACAAGCTCAGGAGAGCTGACCTTCACCCAGTCCGCCGCCTCGCCGTGGCCCATCTCCGCCATGAGCACAGCCGCCTCGCTGATCGCCTCGGCCCGAGACTGACCTGAGGCCACGACCTCGAACCACACCCGCTGCCCGTCCCCTTCCGGCTCGAAGCGCTCGATGGCGCCCTCCTCCCGCATGCGCAGGCAGTCGGTCGCCGACACCACGTAGGAGCCGGCCAGGGTGCACAGGGTGCGGACGTACTGCGGCTGGAGGGTGATCTCACCGCCGGCCTTCAGGGCCATGGCGCGCTCGGCGGCGGATCCGCCCTGGGCCACGTTGGCGGTCTCGTCCTCGAAGTCGACGGTGAAGCTCAGGGTCTGGGCGATGAGGCTCATGCGGTCGGGTCGTCTCGCTGGTCGATGATCGTGGTGTCGACCTGGTCGGGATCGCTGAGCCTGTCGTAGGTCGCCATGAGGTCGTCGGGCATCGTGTCGGTGGCGAACTTGGTCGCCGACCCGAGCAGGAGCAGGAAGCTCTCCTTGGTGTAGCGAATCGTCGTCAGGGCGCCGGTCACGTCCATGGCCTGGACGATGACGACCTCCTCGTGCGCCGGGCAGTCGGGGTTGCCGCACTGCTCGATCCGAGGGGCCATCAGGGCGTGGGCCGAGGTGGCGATGGGGGTCATGGTGAAGTCGATCACCACGGCAGGTCCGGTGATTAGGGCCATCAGAACGCGTAGTCCTTCCGGGCGAAAGCTGTGGTAATCGCCCTCCGTAGCTCCAGCACCCGAGGGGTAGATGGGGCCGAGTTCCAAATAACTCTTGCCTGACCCATGAGCCGGCTGATCTCGTCGGCGTCAGTCGAAGCCTCGACTGCCACGAGGATAGCTTCAAGCGACCTGTCCGGGAGGACCCTTCGCTCTGCTCCGCTCTCGATGCCTGGCATGGAGAGGAACACTAGATCCCGCTAAGGATCCTTGTCAACGGAGACCGGACGCGACACCGCCCCGGCCGATCACCCGGAGGCGACGCTTGGTCGAGGCGGTGTACGTCCCGCGAAGGCATCCCGAGACGAGTGGGACCCTAGCCGGCGAGGGTGGACTGCACAACGGCGAGGCGCTCGGTCGCAGCGTCGGGGTCCATGGGATCGTCGCCCTCACCCCTCGACATCTGCAGCGCCTGGTGCACCCGGCTGAAGACGAGGTTCGCCTCTGCGGTCTGCTCGGCGGTGGCGAGGCCCTGCATGACCGGCAGCAGCGTGGTGGTCATCGAGTCGAGCACGGCCAAGGCCAAGTCCGCCCGGTACCTCGTGGAGGTCAGCTCAACGTCGAGTGCTGGGACGGTGTCGGCCTGGATAGAGATGAGCTTGGCCACTTCGACCACGTCGGCCGGCGGCATGGCCAGGAAGTCGGCGTTGGGGATCCCGATGGCGGAGGTGAGGTCGAGGAGCAGCTCGCCCGGGTCGTCGATGGGAGGCATGCGCTCCTGGAGGATGGGGCCGACGGCGTCGAGGATCGGATTGACCACCTCGATCCACTCGCTGGAGGTCACGTTGGGGAGGAGCTTGCCGATCTCCCCCCGCACGGTCGGACCCATCTGGGACTCGTCGTGCTCGAAGCTGTCGTAGAGGGAGTCCTGCGCTCGGCCGTAGCGGCTCATCGGTGGTCTTTCTGGTCGGTGTTCATCGGCCCTGCTCGATCAGTGCCTCGATGTCGAGGAGGAGCTGGGCAGCCTGGATGGTCTTGGCGGCGATGACCTCGTTGCGCACCGCGCCCGGGACCTCCCGGTACGAGGGGGCCTCGGCCTTGCGCATGTCGGCGCTGCGGTCGAGCACGAGGTTGACGGCATGGCGCCTGGAGCTGACGAGCGGACGGGCGAGGCGGGCGAGCATCAGGCTGCCGGCACCCGCACGGCGTCCTCGAACACCACCGTCTCGACGTAGCGGTAGCGGATGACCATGCCGGGGTTGCCCCTGCGGAAGGTGACCCGGGCGTAGCGGTGCTGGACCTCGATGCCCTTGTAGGTGCCAGGCACGGCGACCGACGGTGGCCTGCCCTCGGCCTCGATCTGCTGTCCGTCGAGCGGACCCATCTGCAGCGTGATGGTCTCGGTCATCTGTCGTCTTCCCCCAGGTTCTTGTACACGGTGAGGTGGTCGATGGCCTCTCCGATCCTCAGGCTTGCAGACTGGAGCACCGAGCGTCGAGCGACCGAGCTGATGGTCGAGGGCACGAGCAGGTCCTTGCGGTTCAGGTAGGACCGGCACTCGAACAGGCGGAGGGCCACCTCGTCGAGGGACTCGATCTCGCGGCCCTCGTTCACCATGGCGTAGGTGATGGCGTCCTCCTTCCACTTCAGCGCCCGCCGGCGCCACTGCACCAGGGAGAGGGCCAGGAGAGCCAGGACGCAGGCGAGGACCAGGACGATGATAAGCAGGGCGTAGACCATGGCGGAACCCTAGCCTCACGGGAACTTCCGATCAAGGATCCTTCCCCGGGCGCGACGACGCCACCGGCGCTGATCCGGTGGCGTCGAAGGAGTCCCAGGGGAACTGGAGCTTCGGGGTCGAACCCTAGTGCCGGTGGCGGTGCCGGCGGACCGGAGCGGGCAGGGCACGGCGGGAGACGATGATCGTCTTGCGGTTGGCCCGGTGCTCCTCCTCGTGGTTGCGTGCCTGCACGGCGCGGCCCTGGGGGCCAGTGCCGGTGCCGGTGTCCCAGGGGGCGGGGTCCTTGCGCCGGCGGCGCTCGCTGTCGGTGACATCGCGGACGGCGCCGAGGGGGCCTCCGACGGTGTGGGCGTAGGGAGCAGTTCGGGTGTTCATGGGGTTCCTTCGCTGGTTGGCTTGCAGATGGAGATGAGGCGGAGCGGGTGCTCGTCTTCGGGCAGGACCTGATCGTAGGGAGCCTGCCCGGTGCGGAAGAGGATCGTGCTCATGGTGAAGCTGCCGATGGCGCCGATCACCCGGAAGTTGGAGCCGCTCTTGCCGAGGCGGATGCGGGCATGGGGAGGACCGAAGGCGCCAGTCGGACAGGGGAGCATGGGGCGAGGGGTGGGCTTGGGCATCAGGGGTTCTCTCCGATGATCTCTGGAGGGCAGGCTCGGCGGTCCCGTGAAGGATCCCTAGCAAGATCCTCTTCCTCCTCGGCTGCCCTGCCGGCTGCCCCCTCGGGGCAGTCCGGGCACCAGACGAACCAGCAGTCCTCCTGGCACTCGCCGTAGACGACGCAGTAGAAGGTCTTGCCCCCGCCCTCGCAGGTCCGGCAGGCCATCAGTGCTTTCCCTCGCAGACGTGATCGTGATGCTCGGCGTCGTGCCGGCGGACAGCCTTGGACCAGAACCACTTGGCGAACGGGTAGACGATGACGCCGGTGGCGAACTCGATGGTCAGCTCGAAGGCGACGTGCGCCTTGGAGGTGAGCAGCTCCAGGTACTCGGACCAATCGTCGGCAGCGACGTGGCCGGCCTCGGCGAGCAGGGCGGCGATCACTGGTGGTGGTCCGGCGGGTCGTAGCTGACGACGCCAGCTCGGGCGAGGGCGTGCATGGCCTCGGTGCTCGACTCGGTCTCGTCGTCGGCCGAGAGGACCTCGACCGCTGAGCGGAAGGTGTCGATGATGCTCTCGGGGGTGCGGGCCTTGCCCATCAGGAGACCGCCTCGTCCTTGGCCCGCTCGGCCATGATCGCCTCGTGGAGGACGATGTCGAGGGCGGTCTGGAAGCGCTCGACGGCCCGGTAGGCCTGGTCGACCTGGCTCATGCCCGTGCCCGTGTTGGAGAGCTTGCCCTCGTGCAGCTCGGTGAGGGACTCGGCGGCGTGCTGGGCGGCTGTTGCGGTGTGGGTCAGATCCATGCGGATCTCCTGTTCTGGTGGTGGGGCTGATTCGTGCGGCTTGGCGCCGCGGCCGTCAGGGCCAGCAGCCGAAGCGGGCGTACTCGGCCCGGTCCTCGGCCCGCTGGAGCAGGGCGTCCTCCTCGCGGGCCTCCTGCTCGGCGTCGAACTCGGAGCGGGCCTCCTCGTCGGGTTCCCGGTCTTGGTCCTCACACCAGGAGATGAAGGCGTCGTAGGCCCGATCCTCTGGCGGTTCCATGTGGTCGTACCGGTACTGCGCCCGGTCGAACGCGGTCTGGCCCATCAGCCGGCCTCGGCGGGGTTCCGCTCGATGAACTCCTGTTCGAGCAGCTCGGCATCGAGCTGCTCGCCCGTCAGGACCCGGAAGCCTCGCTCCTCGCAGCGGGCGATGAGCCGGGCGTACGTCTCGTCGAGCGGCTCGTAGGTGCTGTCCTCGGAGCGGCGGTACTCGACCTCGACCACCCCGTCGTCGTTGGCGAACCGGGGCAGGTCCTCGTGCGGCCGGCGGGCGACGGCCACCCCGGACCCGTAGGCCCCGGTCAGGTTGGTTGTGCCCAGGATGACCCTCGTGCTCATGTGACTCTCCTGCGTGGTGGTGGACTGGGTGCTCATGCCGCGTAGGCCGTGGAGCGGGCGCCCTCGGGCAGCGCAGCGAGCGCCCGGAGCGACTTCGGGGAACCGATCACCTTGACCTCGCCGGCCGGGTAGGCCGGGCCGGGCGGGGTGATGTAGGTGCGGATGATCCGGCCGTACTTCGGCGAGACCTTGATGCAGCCGAACGCCTCGTCGCGGGTGCCGCCGAAGCTGAACTCGCGGGCGCCGATGGCCGGGGTGATGCCGTGCTCGTTCTCGACGGCGTCGGTGACGGGTGCCCATGCGGCGAACCCGCCGCCCGTCTGCTCGGTGACCGTGTTGGGCCGGTCATGCGAAGACCTCGACCTTGACTCGGGCGGCGGCGGCGTCGGCCTCGGCCTGGTTGTCGAAGTGGGCGAAGCCCTCGACGCACACCCACGTCTCACCGACGCGGACGCTGGTGCAGATCCGGTAGTACCCGGCGGCGGCGTGGTCCTCGGTCTCCATCACGGACGGGATCGCCGTGGTGGGCATGACTTCGGTGTCGGGCTTGGTGGTGGTGGTGTCGGTCATGTGGCGCTCCTTGGCGTAGGCCACGCCCCGGGTCACCGGGCCTGGTGCGTCGTTGTCGGTCTCGGCCCGACGGGCAAAGTAGCGCTCGATGACGGCGTCGAGGACCTCGGTGGTGGCGAACTCCGGCTCAGCCGGCAGCTCGATGGTGGTGGGGCTGGGTGTCTTGGTCATGGACCCGACCCTAATCCCGGCCCTATCTTCGAGTCAAGAATCCTTCACTCGGTGTTTCAGGCGGGTACCCGAGCTGGTCGAAGAACTCGTCGTCGGGGATGACCACGCTCTTGCCGGTCTGCCTGCCCCACTCGACGAAGGCCTCTCGGGCGTCAGCTCGGGAGCGGCGGTCCACCAGATCCACTGCACCCCGGGCATCCACTGTGAGTTCCTACGAACTCAGGGCTGGAGCCGGCCGCGCTCGTCGACCAGCTCGATGGTGCGGTCCTGGTTCCGGGCGATGGCAGCGACCGCCTTGGCGTTGCCCAGCTCGATGTAGTCGAGGGCGGCGGTCAGCTCGACGCCAGGAGGACACAGGTCGACCATGAGGTGCGACGCCGCCTTGGTCGCCTCGCGCACCTTCTCGAACGCCTCGACCACCCGTTCGTCAGAGGGCGGGTGGTTGGTGAGGTTCCGCTCGATGAGCTGGTGGAGGTTCTGCTGCTGCGTCGTGGCCATCTGGGCAGACTACCCGAGCCACCCGAGCTACGGCAGGCCCGGGTGCTCCCTGGACGGAGGCCTCTCGCAGTGGTGCTCCACCTGGCGGGCGATCTCCCTCTGCCGGCTCTTGGAGACGTAGACCCGGCACGGCCAGCGGAAGGTGTGCATCTCGCTGCAGCTCGGCGGGCACGAGCCGGGCCGAGGCTTGGGGTTCAGGGCGTGGAGGATCTCGCACGCCCGGATGGCGAGTCCCCGGAGCATCAGTCGTCTTCGGGGTGGAGCTGGATGAGGAAGCCCTTGGCGTAGGGGATCGCTCGGATCCCCTCCTCCCGCAGGGCCTTCACCACGACGCCGAGGGTCTGCTTCGAGACCGCCTCCAGGCACTTCGACTTGATGGTGCTCTCGCGGCCCTGAAGCACCGCCGGGCGCTCCTTCTGGGACTTGTCGGAGAGGAACAGCGCCTTCAGGTTCCGGTTGCTCTTGGCGATGCGGATCTCGGCCTTCACTGCGTCGATGCCGCTGGTGGTCGTGGCCGAGACCACCGGAAGATCCAGGTCCGACAGGAAGAGCAGATCCTCGTCGTCGAGGGTGTACCGCTTGCCCTTCTCCTTCGAGTCCGCCGGCTCCACTTCGCTACCTGCTGCCACTGCTGACCATCCCGGTTCCATCGATCAAGGAACCTTACACGAGAGGCAAGGGTCAGGCCGGAGGCGCCTTGATGGCCTCGACGACGTAGCTGAAGACGCTGTCGCTCGGGCGCTCCACGGCCACGCCGGCGGCGTCGAGCGCCTTGTAGGCAGCCGCCGCGCTGGCCACGAGCGTGAGCGGGGAGATGTACATCTCGGCGCCGGTGTCGCTGTCGGTGAGGCGGACCTTGCCGTCGGAGGTGACCTGGATGCTCACGCCCAGGCTCTTGGCCACGGGGTCCATCAGCATGCACTCGCCGGTAATCGCCTCGTAGGTCATGCCCACGGGTTCACCCTTCGGCTCGTGGGTGGCATCGTCGACGGGCTGCACCTTGGCGCCGTGGGTCACGAGCTGCTCGATGCGCACGACGTGGCCGGTGACCCGGTGCATCCAGAGCTGGCCTGGTTCGAGGTTCATGCTCGCATCCCTAGCGGTCGGGTCTTGACGTGTCGGCAGCCGGCGAGGTACTGGATCTCGACCATGTGGTTCCCGGCCTCAGCGAGGCGCTCGTTGGTGACCACGACCGGTAGCCCCCTCCGGGAGAGCACCATGGCGGCGATGGTCCGGACGTTAGTTGCCGGTGTGGCCTGGATGCGCAGACCGTCGTCAGGCTCGTGGATTTCCCATCCACGGTCGGGCGGCGCGGTCACCGGGCACGCTCCGTGTCGATGCCCTGATGGCGACGGGCAGCGATGCGGGCGGCTCATGCCCACGGGCACGCTGTCGGAGGAGTTGCGAGCATCGCTCCACACGTTGCATCCCTCCTTCCAAGCCGGCGCTCCGGGAGGGATCGACCCCGGGTGGCCCTCACGGTCGAAGGTCACATAGCACAGAGGTGAGTCTGGCGTACTCCGCTCGACAGCGACAACCGTACCCGACCCGGGGACGATGGTGCCCGGGAGCACGGTGCCCCACTCCTGGCCCTTGTGCAGGAACTTCACCGACTTGCCGGCGATGTCGAGGGCGTAGTCGATCTCGCTGAGCGTGCTCGATCCGACGTAGCCGCCGACGTTGAGCACGAGCACCGACGTACCGAAGATCCCGAAGGGCACGGATGGACGAGCACTCCGCTAGCTGAGCGGAAGCTGGCCCTGCGGCCGAGCCGCCTTCTTTCCCTTGCCCGAGTCGCCCTTGTTGGGCATCTCAAAGTCATGAGTTCGGCCCTCAAGCCGAGCGATGATGGGGTCCACCTCCCCTAGCTCCACACCAATCCACTTCCGGTGCATCCGTTCTGCGACGGCGTACGTCGTGCCCGAGCCACCGAACGGGTCGAACACGAGGTCACCCTCCTGGGAAGCGGTGAAGAGCACCCTTTCGAGCATCTTCTCGGAGAGCTGATTCGCCCCCCGCTTCTTGGTGCCTCGGTGCCGGACCGGGGGTATGTCCGTCCACACGTCAGACACGTTGATCCCGGCCGGGTTGAGCTTCTTCCGATGACCGCCGTAGTCCTTGACGTCGCCCCCACAGTGGCGGCAAACCTGGATAGGAACCCGGGGTCGCTCAAAGAACTTCGGCTTGCCCTTGGAGTAGTAGAGAAGGCTGTAGTGCGAGGGGTACAGCCGACCAGGGATCGGCAGCAACATCTTGATGTCCACGGCGATCCAGTGCCGGAACATGAGCCCGGCCTCGTTCATCTCATGGCCCAGTTCGATGTTCCACTTCGGGAGGTTGTAGAGGAAGAAGGAGCCTCCCTCTGCAAGGACCCGAGCGCACTCGTTGATCCATTTCGAGCACCAGTCCAGGTACTCAGAGTCGGCCAGCGAATCACTGATGCCCTTCCCGTAGTCCTTATTCAGATTGAACGGAGGGTCGGCGAAGATGAGGTCGACGGAGTTGTCCTCCATCGTTTCCAACAGGGCCAAGCAGTCGCCTTGGTACAGCGTTCCGTGCTCGCTGGTGAAGACGGGTTGGGTAGGCGTGGTCATCGGCGGGCCTCGGTGTCGAACAGGGGCGGACTGGTGGCGAGTTGGTCGTAGAACGTGAACGACGACGGTCCCCGGTAGCCGCTCTCGGCGTGGATCGCCCCGACTGCGTTGCCCATCGGGAAGCCGAGCCGGTTGCCGGTCCCGTAGCAGCGGATCTCACGGATGCCGCCCCACTCGTGGAGATCGCGGACGAACCCGTATCCGGAGAAGAAGTTGCGAAGCGGGATCAGGTAGACCAGATGCTCAGCGATCGTGTAGCTGTGGGCGAACCACTTGCGAGTCAGCGAGTAGGGCGGGTTCCCGATCACCCAGTCGACCGGCTCGGACCAGTCGAAGAAGTCGGAGCCATCGGTGATCTCGCACCAGGGCGACCCTTCGGGAAGAAGGTCGTGGAACGCCCCGAGGCCGCGGCACGGGTCGAGCACAACCCCGGACGGGGCGAAGTGGTCGACCATGTCTTTGGCACACCAGTCGGGCGTGTAGACAACGTCTCCGGTCTTCTCGCTCACCATGAGACACCCGCTGCCCACGCGGCCACTTCGGCCACGGTCGCCTGGGTGGAGTGGCCGTAGGACTCGCTTGATGTCGCTGTCGGTTGCAACCAGCCGACAGCGAAGCCGCAAGCCACGCAATAGGTCGGGTCGGTGTCATCCCCCACGACCGGGTGGTGGAGGTCGAGCATCTTGCTCGCCTCAACGTCTGCACCTTCGCTGTCCAGCAACCGTCCCGCCTCGTCGCTCATCGTTCTTCCTCCGGGGAGACAACCGTACCCGACCCGGGGACGATGGTGCCCGGGAGCACGGTGCCCTCCCTTGAAGCGTCGGACCAGGAGGTCGTCGGGCAGTCGCTGGTCGGTCACTGGAAGCCATCCTCGTAGGTGCGGCCGGTCGAGGAGTGCTGGCGATGCCACTCGCGCTCCTCCTTGTCCTTCTCGATTCGGCCGAGGGCGGCGAACCAGCCGGCCATGAACGACAGGGCAATGATGCCGAAGATGATGAAGGGCAGGATCACCCAGAAGCCGGAGTCGTAGGAGATGGTGAGGGTGTCGGATGCTGCGATCATCGGGAGGTCTCCTGGGTGGCGGGTGGGGTGTAGCGGCGGATGACGTGGCCCTTGCTCGTGTCGATGTGCTCCTCGCCCATGGCGATCGGCGGGCAGCCCTCGCGGGGGCAGGGGATCTCATGGGCGCCGGTGTTGACGATCCAGATCACGAGGGATCCTCCACGAGCACCTTGTTGCAGTGTCGCCCGAAGGCGATGAGCTTGGCCTCGTGCTGATGCGGGTCGTAGTCCGGCCAGGTGAGTGGGTCGAAGGGGTCGACTCGGGTCTCTTCTTGGGATGCCATGGAAGGATTCTTACTCCGATGTTGGAGTCAGTGCAAGTACCCGGTACGCGAAGAGGCCCGGCGCTCCCGCACCGGGCCTCCCTTCCGAGCGTCTCAGCTCAGGCGTCGTGGAAGCTAGCAGCCACCACCCCAGTGGGAGGCCCCTGCCCCTCCAGCCCAGAGCTGGGCAGCGAAGGCGTCCTGGACCGACTCGGGTGCGTCACTCGCATGGGCGTACCCGCCGTAGCCATTCCATGTTGAGTCCAGGGCCTGCCACTTGCCCGATGCCGAACTGGTGGGGTTCTGGGCGTGGATGTTGCCTCCCGATTCGCGGTTCATCACGCAACACGGGGGGAGGTTCCCTCCGCACCGCCCGGTGCCCTGCTCGGCCGCTGGGGCGCTCCGCTGGGGCGACGGGTCCGCAGGTGCCCGAGCGGCTGCCCCCTGGGCTTCTCGGGCCTCACGAGCGGCCTGCTCGGCGGCGAGGCGCTCGCTGGTCTTGGCGATCCAGGTCGCCTCATTGGTCTTGTTGACCCAGACGGCCTGGTTCCAGGTGTTCAGGGCAACGGCGTCGTTGAGCTTCTTGATCTCCGCCTTGGTCGGTCCACCGATGGTGGTGGAGGTGGTGCTCGGCTGGGCTTCGGCCGAGACCTCCTGGGTACTGGTGGGCGAGTCGCCGGCCGTGACCATGAGCATGGCTATGCTCACGAGCGCAACCGACAGGACGAGGATGAGAGTGCGTCTCATTGCTCGGCTTCCTTCTGTTGTGGGATACGGCAACGGCCCACCTTCCCCAACTAGGGGCGGGTGGGCCGTGCCTGAACGCTAGCCGAATGTGTCAGCCGTGTGACAGATGGGCTACGCCGCCTCGGTGGCCTCCCCCTCCTCGGCTGCCTCGACCGCCTCGACGATCACTCCTCCGAGGTACCGCATCACCGGCCGGCCGGCGAAGTTCATCGGCACGGCCTTCTTGCCCGGGACCGTCACGGAGCCTTCAGCTCGGGCCATGGCCGTCACCAGCCCCTCGATGGTGGCCGACACCGAGATGATCTCGACGGCCTTGTTGAGCCGGATGCGGTCGGGGACGGTTCCCTTGTTCCCCCGGGGCCAGAGGTAGAGCTTCTGCGGATGCCTGTCGCAGATCTCCCGGGTCTCCCTCGCCACCCGGCTCTCCCTCTTGGATTCCTGCTGTGCAGGGCGGAGGTCGAAGGACTTCCTGAGAGCTTCTCGGTGGGCCTTCTCTTCGTCTGACTGCATTTGGGATGCCTTCCGTTTGTGCCTCGCCAAGAACTCCCGGGCGATTTCGACGACAATAATCCATCCATGCACCAAAATACAAGAGAGGGTTATGTCCCAGTTTCTCCATAAGAAGATGGCATCTGCCTATTTATTGACGCAGACGGACACCAGCGGACACGGACGGGCACAGGCGGACGTAGGCGGACTACTCCAGATCGAAGGGAGTGCCGAGGATCGGCGGGCCGGCGTTGAGGGTGTCCTGGAGATCCTGGACGAGTCGGTCGGTGCGCGCCCGCAGGAGCATCTGGCGCAGCGCGGTGGCCCGCTCCATGCGCTTCATGCACTTCCCGCAGCCAGGACGGCGGATGCCGGCCAGCTCGACCCGAGGGTCGTCGGAGGGGAGCACCCGCCAGGCATCGGCGAGGGGGCGCCCGCACATTGTGCTGGTCTCGGTGGGGCCGGCGGCGTGCACGACCGAGCCGGCCATCGAGAGCACGGGCACGTAGCCCTCGGCGGTGATGCGCTGGGCCGGGACCAAGAGGCCCTTGCGGTCGCACAGCGGGCACAGCCGGGCCTTGCCTCCCCGGTTCTTCAGTCGTCGCTCCTCGGTGCGGCTGCCGTCCTCCCAGAGGCGCGAGAGCTGCCAGCCGATGCCGGCGCGGGCGACGTGCTTGCACAGGTTCGAGCCGGTGCCCCGGCGGTGGTGCTCCAGGCGGTCGGCCAGGCGGTCCGGCTCGGCGAATCCGAGGTAGTGGGTCGCGTGGCCGAACGGCTCGTCGAAGTGGAGGAGGTACACGGTCACGGGATGGTCAGGCCCTTCAGTGAAGAGGGCGGACGGACGACCGGGGAGGAGCCGAAACTGAAGCTCTCGATCGACCGGATGAACACTAGACGGCGGTGTCCGATTTCTGCTTCGCCACCCGCTGCAAGACCTCACCCAGTCGCTCACGTGAGGTTTCAACGTGGTCGTCGATGAGTTCGGCCGCGTACGGCTCGCGCTCCAGCCTGAGCGCTGCAACCGATGCTGAACACAGGCCTCCGAAAGGCTCCCACAGCACATCACCCACTCGGGTGGTGGCGGTGACGATCCGTTCCATGAACACAAGAGGCTTCTGGTTCAAATGGTTGGTGGCGTTCTTGCCGGGCTTGTACACGCGTGGCGCCGACCGCTTCCCGTTGCCTCGGTACCGTTCCTTACCGTTGAGCGGCGGTAGCGACCAGACGTTGGTGACAGCGTGCTGGTGCGTCCATGGGTGACGCATCGCCTCCCACTCAGCAGGGGTGACCGGCCGTTTCCCGTCGAGAGAGAAGTACGGCCTGCCGGTCGGCTCGCCGTGCTCGTTGGCGTAGTCGACCAGCAGCTTCATCATGTCCGGGGGTGGGAAGTACCAGAGCCAGTCCTGCGTCAGGTACTTGCGGGTGGCAGCGTTCCTCACGCCACACGCCACATTTGCCTCGCTCAGCGAGAGGCCTGCCCGTTGCCACTCCGAACGCAGCCAGACCTTCGCCGGGACCGTCGTCCCATCGGCGGAGGGGAACACGAGGCGCCGTCGGTAGAACACGCAGACCTCAGTAGCGACCGGCATCTGGCGGATCGTGTCACCGTTGACGTTGCCAGCGACATGGGCGATGCCCTTATCCCAGACGATGGTCTGCACGTACTCCCAGCCGTGCTCGACCAGCAGCGGGTGGACAGTCGCCCACCCGACCTCAGTGTTCCAGAACCAGAGCGTGGTAGCGGGCGTCGCACACTTGGACCACATTTCGATGTGGGGGCGATACCAGTCCGCAAGCCCCTCCGCCGTTCGGGGGTCGCCGGGAAAACCTCCGACGCCGTACGCGCCGTCACTGACGATCACGGACGGCTCAGGCCATCCTTCGTACGCGTGAAGCACGTTCCCGTGGTGCAGGTGGCGCTTGAGCCATCGCTCGACTTCACGGGTACGCATCAGATCCACCATGCCACAGCCGGAAGGGGACACCTGGCGCGCCCGGCTCGTCGTCGTCTCGTGGCCATGTCGCAGTTCTACTCCCGGGATCACTGCTCCGCCTTCCACTCCTCGTAGGCCTGCTTGCTGAGCGCCTTGCGGTCGAGGCCACAGTCCTCCATCAGCCAGGTGTACGCCTGACAGGACCGCCGCACCAGGTCGTCGGGGTTGCCCGGGTTGGTCCAGTGGCACGCCCAGCACTCCTTGTGCCCGTCCTCGAACTGCCGGCCGATCTCCATGGCGCGCCAGAAGAAGCGCTCGGAGCGCTCCGAGCCGTCGTTGGTGAAGTAGACCGTCTCGCCGTCTCGCCTGACGGACTGGGGCGAGTAGCCCACCTCCAGCAGGCAGGCCTCGACGACCTTCGTGGTGTCGGCCTGCACCGGTCACCACGGCCAGAAGGGCATGTTGGGCAGGGCGGCTCGGGTGGCCGGCCAGCAGTGGTGGAGGTTCTCGACGTAGCGGGCCTCGCGCCGGTCGCCGGGGGTGAGGCCCGAGAGGTTGTGGCCCGAGTCGGCGAACTTGATCGGGTGGGCGCGGGGCGGGATCCGCATCCGGTACTCCTCGTAGGACTCGTCGGCCTTCCGGGTCATGTCGCCGACGAGGTAGTACACGGGCAGGTCGAACTCGGCCTTGATGATCGACATCGTGCCCTCGGAGTCGCCCGAGTCCTCGCCGGCGTCGTGGAGGATGGCGGCGCAGATGGTGTCCTCGTCGGCGCCGTAGCGCTGGAGCACCTTGGCCACCGCCCGGGGGTGGCAGATGTAGGGCAGGTTGCCGTAGCGCTGGTCCCTGTGGATCTCCGCCGCCAGGGCGTAGGCCCGCTCGATGGGGTCGAGGTGGACCCGGGGCTGGTGCTCGCCCGAGGAGCACAGCACGCAGTGGATGGACTTGGGGTCGATGGTCACGAGGCTCGTCCTTGATCGGTGACGGGGTTGCGGGGAGGAGCGTTGAGGCGGTCGGCGTAGGCCTGGGCCGCGCCCATGGCGGCGAGGCGGGCCATCGCCCGGGTGTCGGCCTTCCCCCTCCAGACCGCACGGGGCGGGTCGTTGGAGATGAACCGGGAGTGCACAGGCAGGTGCGTGGTCCAGTAGTAGCGGGTCCGCCCGCGGAAGAGCGTCTGGTACGGGCGCACGCTCCAGCCCACGGTCCAGGTCCCCCTGCTGGCCTCGCTCACGACTTCGCCAGGGACTCGACGAGCTGCCGGCCCTGGACGGTGCAGGTGACCGGCTCGCCGGTGATGCCCGAGCGGACCCACTTCCCGGTGCCCTGGCAGGCCTCGCACTCGGGGCGGGGAGGGCGAATCTCCTCGTGGGTGATCTCGGGCCAGATGGCGCGGCCGTCGCTGTCCCAGTGCTGCTCGAAGCGCTTCACCAGCTCGCCGTCGCGCACCAGGCCCACGTACTCGCCCTCCTCGGGGCGCTCGTAGTTCTCCAGGCTCTCGTCGGCGTAGGTCTGGTACTCGGTGAAGCCGAGGGGACCGTAGGCGTAGGAGCCGTCGTGGGCGAAGGTGTACAGGCCACCATCGAGGTCGGCGAGGGGGGTGAACTCCTCGGACCCGTCGGTGGCGATCAGGCGGATGCGTTCCATGGGCATGGAAGGATTCTTACCGGGATCTTCGCCGAGCGCAAGTATCGATCCGAGTTCCTAAGAACTCAGGCGCTGACCAGGTCCTCGTCCTCGACGAGCCAGCGGGATCCCACGCACATGGCCTGGGAGAGGCCCTTGCGCTTGGAGGGGATGTCGTGGGCCGGGAACACGAAGCCCTTGGGCGTGTGAACTGGTTCCAGCTCGTCGCCGCACTCGGGGCAGGTGGCTCTCATGTCGATGGATCCTTCCACAGATCTTCGCCGCTGGGTCCGATGCCCAGCTCAGCGTCGGTCCACTCGTGCTCGGGGCAGACCGACACGCAACCCATCTCGCTGACGTAGCGGGGGTTGGGGTTGACGCAGTTGCCGTGGGGCGCCGGCTGGCAGGTGGCCATGACGTGGCCGTGGACCTTGCACCGGACCTCGGAGTGGGCGGGGGCGGAGCCGTTGGGGTGCGGGCCTCCCCAGCAGCTCTCGATGTCAGCCACGCTGGCGACCCTCCCGGATCATGTTCCTGGCGTGGGTCGCCGTGAGGATCTCGTAGCGCTCCTGGACGTTGAGGGCGTCGTCGAGAGCGTTGTGCGCCTGGCCGGCCGGCTCGGGCAGGGCCTCGGTGTAGCCGGTCATCTCCCGGAGCTGCTGGATGTCCCGGACGAACATGGGCCAGCCGACGGGGCGCTCGATCATGGGGCCGAAGAGCTGGCACAGCAGGATCCAGTCGTAGCTGCCGTAGTCGGCCCAGAACTCGGGCATGGGGAAGGGAGAGATCTCGGGGTCGACGGGGCAGACCTCCTGTACCCACTCCTCGATCACCTCGGCGGAACGGGAGGTGAGGCACCACGAGACGAGGGTGTTGTCTCCCCAGCGCGCAGCCGGGTCCGGCTCGGTGGCGATCTCCCGACCGGCCAAGTGCGGCAGGACGTTCTCCTGGACCCAGGGGTTGGCCCGGGTCAGATCCGCGTCGGCGATCTCCAGATAGAGCCGCCGGCCGGTCTCGGCGACGAAGCCGAGCGAGAGCGGGAGGATGACCTTGCCGTCCTCCATGAACTCGGTGTCGAAGAAGATCTTGGTCATGGTGATCCGATCAGATGTCGTAGTTGTAGATGGGCTTCTCGGGGAACGGCGTGAACCACAGCCGCACTGCGCCGAGGGGGTCCTCGTTGAAGTTCTGGTAGCGCAGCTCGGTGATGCCGTTAGCGTGGCTGTTGGGCGCGGCTGCTCCGATGACGATGCGGTCGGCTTCGATCTGCGGGATGAGGTCCACCTCGGTGTGGTGCGCTCCGGAGGGGAGGTACTCGGGCGCCCTCATCTGCAGGTCGGTGCGGCTGAAGACCATGTTCTTGGCCACCTGGCGGTAGCGCACGAAGCGCTTCTCGGGGGAGGTCATCGATCTCTCCATCCGCAGTCGCCGTGCACTGCGGGGTCGGTGTCGGGATCCGTCTCGTAGCACTGCAAGCCGAGGTCGGCGTCTGCGAGCCTCGGCACGAGCACGCACTCCCAGCGGCGCTCGGCTTCCGGGGGCCGGATGTCGTCGTGGGTGTCCTTCATGCGGCACTCGGCGCAGCAGGCTCGCTGGTCTTCCAGCACCGACCTGGTGCAGTCCTCGAAGGGGGCGCCGCACGACTTGCAGTTCACCCGGGGCCAGGTCTCGTCGACCACGGGGACCGGCGGGCCGTGCAGGGCGTCGTGGACGATGGTGCCCACCCGCTGGATGACCTTGGGGAAGCTGATCTCCCGGAACGCCGGCGGGAGGTGCTGCTGGCCGGACTTGAAGAGGTCGTCGTCGGGGTCGAGGGTGTCGATCTCGATGAGCGCGGCCCGGTAGCGGTCGTGGTCGGCGAGGAGCTGAGAGACGGTGTCGGGGTCGACCGAGACATGGCCACCCGCTTGGGCAACGAGGCCCAGGGCCTTCCGCAGATCTTCGTAGTCAGCCACGGGACCACCTCCCCAGAATGAAGCAGATGACCCCCACGATGACGAGGTAGGCCACCTCCTCGGTGCCTTCGATGACGGAGGCGAGCATCACAGATCCTTCGGTGTGGTCAGGCCGAGGAAGTAAGCCTCCGACTCAACGGAAGGGGACAGGATGATGGTCAGCCCAGCCGACAGCAGGGCCTCGGCTACCTGCCCGGTCGAGATGGTCCGCTCCTCGTCCTCGGAGAGCAGGTCGGTGAAGGACACGATGTCAGGGCCTTTGCTGTCAGCATCACCCCTCTTCAGAGCGAGGCCGAACGAACCGAGGTCGTCCAGCACGTTGAGGTAGCCGACTCCGAGGGCACTGGCGAGTTTTTTCGCCAGCTCGGTCTGGTTGCCTTCTTGGGATGCCATGGTCAAGCATCCTTACCGTGATGATCGTCGGAGTCAAGCGAGTCGGTAAGCCGCTTCGCTGCCGGCGTCGGCTCCCGGCCGGCCACCTGGTCTTGGACCCACCCGAGTACGGTGCCGATGTCCTTGCGCTGGGTGAGCGTGTAGCCCATCGCCAGCAGTCGCCGGTCCAGCTCCAAGGCGATGGTCGACGCCGGGTCCAGCTCCTCCTTGGTGGCCGAGGCGAAACGGGTCTCCGCCTGCCGGCCGCACGGACGCACAGGTCCGTCGTAGGTGCCGGCCTCGGTGAGCGACTGCACCTGGCACTCGATGGGCAGCCCGGTCATGCGCTGGCCCCAGGTGCTGAGGGCGAGGTTCAGGCGCTTGATGTCGAGCATGGAGGCAAGGGCACCGGCCACGTTGTCGTCCACCACCAGGCGGATGTCCACGTCGCGGTAGGCGCTCGTGCGCAGGGCCGAGCCGACGATGTAGGTGCCCACGAGGTCCTCGCCACGGAACAGCCGGCGGAGGTCCTCAGCCCAGGTGTCGACGGCGGCGAGGTCCGACATCAGCAGGTACACCGCACGGATCGGCGCCGGCTCGCTCGATTCGTCGGCCATCAGGGCTTCACACCCATTTCCCATTCCATGGTGTGGTGACCACATGGCCCGGTCGAGCACTCGTTGTCACGAGCGTCGATTCGTCCGCAGTCCTCGCACATCTCGTCCATCAGCTTGCCTCCATGAGGAGTAGGCGCTGCTCGGGGGTGAGCAGCTCGGGGTGGCAGTTGCCGCAGAGACCGCCGACGCCGGCCCACGGGTTCGAGTCGGCAGGGTCGTCGGGCTGAGAGCGCTGCCAGGAGTCGGCGTCTTCGATCAGCTCGATGTCGGCCTCGTACTCCTCCACCTCGACATCGGTCCAGGCCGGGTTCTCCTCGGTCATGTCGAGGGGCCACTCGCACTCCTCGCCGCCGGGGCGGAAGCGGTAGCGGTCGTCACCTGAGCCGGGGCCTTCGGTCGGCTCCCACCCGGGCAGGGCGAAGATCAGGTCATCCATCGCCGGCCTCCTCGATCATCTGGGCCAGCTTGGCCGTGCACTCCTTCGCTACCTGATCGACGATCTCCTGGACCTCGTCGAGGTAGTTCTGCACCAATCGCTCCTCTGCCCGGCGCCGGTAGCGGCCGGCCTGGTCCATGGCGAACGACAGCGAGAGGGGCACGCCGAAGATGTCAGCGATGCGGGTGCCCAGCAGGTTGAGCGAGTTCGGGTACCCCTTGTGAGCGGGGCGGTCGGCGATGGGGCACGGGGCGAAGACCTCCATGCCGTCGAGCATGCCCGAAGCGAGCGCCTCCTCGTAGGAGGGCAGGGTCCTCGGCGTGATGCGCACGGGGCGCGCACGCCCTTCGTCGATCGCATCCTGGAGCGGGTCCGGCCTGCTCACGGGAGCACCCGCCGGGCCTCGGCTTCGACCAAGTCGGTCTGGGCGTCGGCGAGCGAGCGCATCAGCTCGATCACGGCCTCGGGTGAGGGGCCGGCGTAGGTGATGCCCTTGATGGTGATGGCGTGGTCCGGCTGAGCCGGAGGGACCAGCGCCCACTCCCGGACGACGTTGCCGTCAGGGCCGACCAGACGCAGCACCTCGGCCTCGCCGATCTTCAGCGAGACGGTCTCCATCCATGCGTCGAAGACGAGCTGGTCGAGATCGACCGTCTTGGGGTCACCGCCATCGGCACAGGTCCACGGGGGCATCTTCCTCTCCTCGGAGGCGCTCACGACATCCACCCGCAGGGGTAGCGGTGGATCGGGTTGCCCGGCGAGCACACGCCGGCGATGTGCTCTGCGCCGATGGCGTCGCCCTCGCAGTACCAGTCGGCGTGAGGCGTGGGCTTCGGCTCCATGCGGATGGGCTTGAAGCGCTTGGTGATGGGGCGGCGGGGGTATCGCCGGAGGTTGGGCATCAGCAGTTCGATGGTCGCCACTACTCGAACCTCCCGCCGAGGTCGATGACGATCTGCCGAGCTACCTCGTCGGCCTCCTCGGCGTTGTCGAACTCGTCATGGGTCGGACGGTTGTTCGGAGCGGGGTCATGGATGAGGCGGAGCTTCACCTTGTACCTCCAGTTGGGCTGCTCCTGGTCCACCGGATGGGGGTGGGTGACGTACACGCCGACGATCTGGTCGCCTCGTATCCACCCCTTGTTGCTGTCGATCCAGATCTGGCCCATGTCGGTCATGCCCTCAGCTTCAGGTGCTTGTCGGATTCACGGGCACGGCGGACCTTGCGAGTGGTGTGCTGCGCTCGGGTCCATCCATGCTTGCGCTTCGCCTCGTCGAGGCCAGCGGCGGTCACGAGCCAGGAGTTGACTTGGGTGCCCGCCCAGAAGGACTCGGTGACGACGTAGGCGTACTCGCCGTCCAAGGAGAGGTGCGGATCAGAGATCGGCATCGGGGCGCTTCTCCTTCGATGCAGCGAGCTGCTCGGCCGTGGCCATGCCGAGAGGCCAGGCGGCGGTGGCCTCGTCGATCGTGACCGTCTGCTCGTCCGGTTGCGGTTGTTCGGCTGGTGTAGAGGGAGGGGCGGCGGCGAGTTCGGCTTCGGCCAGGTACTTCGCAGCGGCAGAGTCCCCATCTGCCCAGCCATCGCGGCAGGCGTTGAGCAGGGCGACCGTCGCCAGGGAGGCCCGTCGTCGCTCCACCGCCAGCTCGATCGCCATCGACTTGAGCGCTTGGCCGGTGCCGTCCGCTTGCGGGGTTGGGGTCGGTGGTGCGGCGGCCAAGAACTCGCGGGCCATGCGCACCACCGCCGATTCCTCGATGTGGAAGGTGTCGCCTTCGCCGCGGCCATACGACGGGCACGCGGCGATCAGGGCGCGGATGACCGCGTCGGCGCCAGGTCGGGTCGGTGGTACGGCGGCGTGCATGGCGGACCGCTCTGCGAGAGAGCAGTGCGACGTGCCCTCGCCGCCGGTCACGATGTACGGGCACGGGGTTGGGGTCGGTGGTACGGGAGACGCAGGGGGCTGGCCGAGACCGTCAGCGATCAGCGCCAGTGCGAGCGCCGGTGTGTGGACGTTCGTGACCCAGTTGCCCTTGCGGTAGACGTGCCAGCCGTCGTCGCCACGTCGGGCGAGGTCGTAGCGCAGGCCGATCCACACCTCGTCGTAGTCATCGAGGTAGGTGTGCTCGGGGTTGCGGTGCAACAGGCCGAGGCGTTCCAGTTCGGCGGCAGCCGGTCGCCCGGTTCCCTCACCAGGCTGGAAGTCGTGCAACTTGCCGGTTGAGATCCCGTCGATCTGGCACATCGAGGCACCGGGATCGTCGGGGGACTGGCCGCAGTGGACGCAACGCTGCTCTCCGGTTCCCTCAACAGGAGTAGACGGGGCGGGGCGTCCGTGGCAGGTCGGACAGTTCGTAGAGCAGGCGGACCCGTGGTCGTGCGGTCGCCAACCGCAAGCTCGGGAGTGGGGGCCGGGTTCAGGGGTAGGGGTGGAGGTCATCGGATCACCGCCGTTCGTGCAGCGGCCATAGCTCGGACACGGCACAAGTGGGCTTCCTCTCGGAACGTGGCGGTGCGGGCTTGGACCTCGGCCCACCGCTCCCGCTCGCGTTCTTGCTCGGCGGGCGGCAGCAGCGTGAAGCCGGAGGCGACAGGTCGGCCCGGACGCTCGCGCATCGGCTGGATGGTGCGGTCTGCGGCGCTCATGCCCGGTCCCCTCGGTCCGCGCGGGATGATCCGCCGAGCGGGTACTCGGTCTGTCCGCAGTAACAGCGTCCGCCCCCAGCGTCGTCGCCTGCGTAGGCGTGCCCGCTCTGTGCGCAGAGGTCCTCGGTCGTCGGCTCGTGCTGGCGCGGGTCGCTCATGACGCCACCTCGGCCCGCTCGGTGTCCCACTCGGCGATACGCAGCCGGAACAGCTCGGCCAGCGCCAAGAACTCGGCGCGCCACACGGCACGCTCCGGAACATCAGGCCACCGGTCACCAGACGTGACGTTGGCGACCATCTCGTCCAAGGTGCCGGTCCAGCAGCCGGCGTGGATCTGGTGTCCGTCGGCGGTGTGGGCGAGGGTGACGATCGACCCTTCGGAACCCATGGGGCCAGCGGTCGTGATGTGGCGGGAGTGCACGACGATGGTGCCGCCCCAGATGGTGCCGCCCTCGATGGTGCCGCCCCGGATGCTGCCG